>JAEEGL015594686.1_pt1 | contig 10553 bp, 8 predicted proteins | sample 9134231 | NCBI WGS metagenome assembly JAEEGL01 (sample SAMN16246548, study PRJNA631951) | gut metagenome | biome: gut microbiome; feature: rumen; material: fiber-attached | host: Bos | place: Iran: Karaj | collected 2018-10
CATAATTATAAGCCATTAATAATGAACCAACAACAATATATGGTATCATTACTATAGCTATTACTTTTATTATTTTGTTTTTATCTTTTATATTATTCTTAATAAATTTTACTAACCATATTATTACCATAATTGATGCTAGCAAAAATGTTGGTCTACATGAAACTGCTAAAGTCAAACATAAACATGATAAAAATAATCTTTTTAAATGTATTTTTTCTTCTTTATAATCTGTTGTCCATAATAAATATAATCCCTGTAATGTAAAATACAAACCAGCAATCGTAACTAATTCATAAAATCTAGGTGCTGTATTTACACATATTACTCCCACTCCACAAAATAATGAAATAAGTCCTAATAAATACATACCAAATGGTAAATCTTTAAAATATTTTTTACATAAAAAATCATATATAAAAAACAAAACCATTAATGTAAGAAGACTAAAAATCATTACTCCAAAACTTGTATCTAAATAATGTCCTGTCATTAAATGAAATGGAACATATAATATAAGTGCTGGAAGAATACCATAATACACATAATATTTGCCATTATATAAAGCAGCATCCCAAAAATAATCTTTATCTCTTATAAGCTTTGCTCTTTCTTCAATACTATATGGATTATTTAATGCTAATAATTTTTCAGATGGTTCATCTAATAAACTTAAAGAACCTGCTTCTATACTATCTACAAATTTAATATTATATAAATCACTGTATACTCTACTATTAGCAAAATTTGTAAAAACTATAAAACCTAATGTTAAAAATACAACTATTAGCGTTATAATACTTTTTTTATTCATTCTTTATCCTTCATACGGTATATTTAAATGCTTATAAGCAAGAGGAGTTACTTGTCTTCCTCTACTTGTACGAGCTAAAAATCCAATTTGCATTAAGTATGGCTCATACACATCTTCTATTGTTGAAATATCTTCATTTAAAGTGGCTGATAATGTTTCTATTCCAACAGGGCCACCTTTATATACTTCAATAATTGTTTTTAATAATCTTTTATCTAAATTATCTAAACCTAAATCATCAATTTCTAATCTATCTAAAGCACTATTAGCTATATCGAATGAAATATCGCCATTTCCTAAAACAATTGCATGATCTCTAACTCTTTTTAATAATCTATTTGCTATACGAGGAGTTCCACGACTACGACGAGCAATTTCTGTTGCTGCATCTATATCAATATTTACTCCTAAAATTTTACTTGAACGTAAAATAATTTTTTCCAAATCTTCTACACTATACATATCTAATCGTTCAACTATTCCAAAACGATCATATAATGGTGTTGATAAATTTCCAACTCTTGTAGTTGCACCAATTAATGTAAAATGTGGAATATCTATACGAATAGATTTTGCAGTAGGACCTTTTCCTATCATAATATCTAAACAATAATCTTCTAAAACTGGATATAGAATCTCTTCCACATTTTTATTAATGCGATGAATTTCATCAATAAACAATACATCATTTTCTTGCATTGTAGTTAATATTGCTGCCAAATCTCCTGGCTTTGTAATTGCAGGACCTGATGTAATTTTAATTTTAGAACCCATCTCATTTGCAATAATATTTGATAAAGTAGTTTTACCAAGACCTGGAGGACCATATAATAATACGTGATCTAATGCTTCACCACGTTTTTTAGCAGATTCAATATAAATCTTCATGTTTTCTTTAACTTTAGTTTGACCTATATATTCATCTAAAGTTTGTGGTCTTAAATTATATTCTTGAAGCATTTCTTCATCATTTTCAAGTTCTGGCTTCATTAAATTTTCATCCATAAAAACATCCTTTTATTTTTACTTTTACTTAATCATTTCTTTAAAATCATTTTCAGAAATAATTTTAACACCTAATTCTTGTGCTTTAGTCAATTTACTTCCTGCATCTTCTCCTGCCAATACATATGTTGTTTTCTTGCTAACACTACCAGAAGTTTTTCCACCAAATTTTTCTATAATATCTTCAGCGTCTTTTCTAGAGTATGTATCTAAAGTACCTGTTAAAACAAAAGTCATGCCATCAAAACGATTATCTAATCCTTCCTCTTCTTGTGAAACCATATTTACGCCATAGTCTTTTAATCTATTTATTAAATCAATAGTTTGCTCTTGAGTAAAGAAATCATATACGCTTTGTGCCATTATTTGGCCCATATCATCTATTGTTAGCAAATCATCTATTGTTGCATTCATAAGGTTATCCATTGTTTTATATTTTTTAGCAAGTTGCTTTGCAGCTTTTACTCCAATGTTTCTAATTCCTAAACCATTTATTAATCTATATAAATCATTTTGCTTACTTTGATTAATACTGTCAATCAAATTTTGTGCAAATTTTTGACCATTCTTTTTTAAACTTGCAACATCTTCTAAAGTTAATGTATATAAATCAGCAATATTATGAATCAATTCTCTTTCCAAGAATTCATCAATAATTTGGTCTCCAAGTCCCATTATATTCATTGCTTCTCTACTTGCAAAATGAATAATATTGCGATATTGTTTTGCAGGGCATTCTATACCAATGCATCTTCTTATTGCTTCACCTTCTAATCTAATTGCTTTTGCACCACATACTGGACAAGTGTCTGGCATAACAAAATCTTTTTCGTTTCCAGTACGCTTATCTTTTAATACATCAACTATTTCTGGTATAACATCACCTTGCTTTTGAATTACAACTATATCACCAATTTTCAAATCTTTTTCTTTAATAAAATCTTCATTATGAAGTGTTGTTTTGCTAATTGTACTTCCTGCAACTTTTACAGGCTCTAATATAGCAAGTGGTGTTAAACTACCAGTACGACCTACTTGAATTTTAATATCTAATAATTTTGTTTCTTTTTTCTCTGGTGGGTATTTATATGCTATAGCCCATTTTGGAGTTTTATAATTTGTACCTAATATTTCACGTTGAGCTAAATTATCAACTTTTAAAACTGCACCATCTATTCCAAATGTTAAATCATCTCGATTATCACCAATACGTTTTATTGCCTCTATTGCTTGTGGAATATCATTACATTCATCAACAACAGGATTTACATTAAATCCTAATTTCTTTAAATATTTTAAACTTTCTGCATGAGATGTAAACTTAACACTATCACATTTTTGAACATTAAATACATATATATCTAATGGACGTTTAGCTGTTATAGAACTATCTAATTGTCTTAAAGAACCAGCAGCAGCGTTACGTGCATTTGCAAATAATGGTTCTTCATTTTCTTCACGCTCCATATTTAATTTTTCAAATTCTTCTTTACCAATAAATACTTCACCACGAACAGTAATCGTAATTGGTTCTGTTAATTTTTGTGGAATAGTTTTTATTGTTTTTAAGTTATCTGTTACATCTTCTCCAACTAAACCATTACCACGAGTACTTCCTCTTACAAAAATACCATCAACATATTCTAAACTAGTAGATAAACCATCTATTTTTGTTTCTACAACATAAGTTACTTTTTGATTTGGAAGTGATTTTTTTACTGTTTCATCAAACTTATATAAATCATCAAAAGTAAAAACATCAACTAAACTTTGAAGAGGTACTTCATGTTCAACTTTTTTAAAGCCTTCTTTTACATGACCTCCAACATGTTGTGTTAAACTTTCTTTTGTTATAAATTCAGGATACTCTTTCTCTAAATTACGAAGTTCAAGCATCAACATATCATATTCAAAATCGCTTATTTCTGGTTCATCATCATCATAGTATTTTTTTGCATAATACTCTGTTAATCTATGTAATTCTTCTATTCTTTTTCCTGCTTCTTTTTTATTCATCATTTGCCTCTTAAAAAATTATTCAAACACTTTATATTCAAGATTTTCCATAAAAGGAAATAATTCTTGAACACGTTTTAAAGAAAACATTTCCATTTTACGATGTGGACTTTTTGGTGGTGCTTCTATTAAATCATTACGATAACAATTTTTATTCATTTTATAAATTAAAAATTTGCATCCCATATATGTATAATAAATTTGAAAACCATTTTTTAAGTCTTCATAGAATTTTATAAAATTATAATCTTCTTCACTAATTTGCATAATTACTCCAATACTATAGATATAAAATTATTTATCTTTTAAAAATTCTTTTCCGTTTTTTAAATAGTCCCAACCACTAAAAATACATGCTATAGTTGAAAATGCTAATAGTACAGAAGTTACAATATTTAAAATATATTCTCCTGTTGACATGTATATTAAAGCAGAACTTTGAAGTGCTTGTGTTTGGTCTGCTGTTCTAAATATAAATTGGAAAAAGTTAAATTTATCTAAAAATATTAAAGCTATAGCAACCATTTGAGTTGCTGTTTTTAATTTTCCCCAAATACTTGCTGCAATTACTTTTCCGCCTTGTTCTACAGCAATTAATCTAAATCCACTAACTGCAAATTCTCTAAATATAACAATGATTGGAATCCATGCTGGAATTTTTCCCATCTCTGTTAGCATAATTAATGCAGCAGCAACTAAAATCTTATCAGCAATTGGATCTAAAAATTTTCCAAAGTTAGTTACTAAATTATACTTGCGTGCTATTGTACCATCTAATTTATCTGTAATAGATGCTATGATAAATATTAAATCCATCACTAATAAAGTAGCACTAATTCCCCATAATTCTCCTGGAATTCCAACATATCCAATTATTATGAATATTGGAACTAATAAAATTCTTAAAACTGTTAACTTATTTGGTAAATTCATACCTACCTCCATCTTTTGAATTATTCAAAAACTATATTATTAACTAAATTTTGAACTACACTTGTATTTGTACTATTTGTATTTGTATTATCTTTATTATCTTTTTGTTCTTTTATTTCTTTATTTCTTGCTGTTTGAAGTTTATTAATCCATTCTTGAAGTGTTTCTAAATCTTTTCCCATCATTTCAAAACTGCCTGATTCCATAGATTCTTTTAAATTAGCATTTGATTTTAATAAACTATCTATTATAGTTCCAATATCATTTGGATCTGTAATTTTTACATCAACATAATCTGTAAATAAACCATTTAAAGCTTTTGTCAAAGTATCTCCAATTGCAATTTTATTTCCAGAAGCAACAATTATTTTCTTTAATTGTGGTGTTGACTCTTGATCATTTAACATTACTTGATATACTGATTCTACATACAAAAGAGTATTTTCTATTGGTATTATTTTAATATCTTTTGTAAGTTTTGTACCAGTTACATTTAATTTTTCTAACTCTTTTGTTATTGTTTCGTCTTGTTCAATTTGAGCATTTAATTGGCTTATACCTACTATATTACTATCAGATGAATATTTATAAAGATTTAGTTTTGGAGCTCCATTACTTACAATTCCAACTAAATATGCTATAATACTTTGTTTTCCCTTTTTACTATATGTCAAAACCAATCCAAATTCTTCTTTACCATTTGGTAATCTTAATGTTGTATATGTAGGTTCAATTGTTGTAGAATTCTTAGTGGCAGCAAGAGTTGTAGATATTTGCCATAAATCATCAGCACGATATAAAATATCTGAACTTACATCATGATATGTTGCTATTAATCTACTTTGAACATCATATAAATATTTTGGATATGTAAAATGACTGCTAATATCAATTGGTATATCTTGATCACTAAATAATTTAGGATACATATTTTTATAAACCATAATTGCAGGATCATTTTTATCTGTGATATAGAATGTTGTAGTTCCATTATATGCATCAATTAATACTTTAACAGAATTACGTATATAATTAATTTTTGCTTCATGACCTTGCATGTCGACTACTTCTGTTATTTGAGAATATGGATATTTATTTGAAGTAGTATATCCATCAATTACCCAAATTAATCTACCCATTGAGTCAATTACTAAATATGGATTATTATCATATTCAATATATGGTAAAATACTTTTTACTCTGTCTAAAATATTACGATTACTAATTATTTTACTATTTTCATTTAAGTATGATGAAAATGCTACATCAGCTTGACCATTTGTTAAACCAAGCACGAATCTATCCCAGAAATTATATTTAATTCCAGCTGTTCCATTATATTCATTTTCTTCATAAGTTGTTGCAGTAATCGGATAATCATATTCTTTACCATAATTTGTATTTACCGCGATTATACTATTTGTATGTAATCCAAAATAAATACGTGGTTCAGTAATAATAATATTTCCTGCATTATTTTGATAGTTATTTAAAATATATTCTGAATAGCCATCACCTGTATTATCACTTGCAGTATTAATTACAGCAGAATAACCATGTGTATACTTGTATGTACGATTATTTCTACTCATATCAAAACCACTTAAAACTTCTCGTGGAGTAATATATACTAATTGATTTTCTCCTGTAAAATTATATCGTGCAAGATTCGTCTCTTTATATGAATAATATGTTCCATTATCTTGTCCGTTTCCAACCATTTTTAAAATTACATCAGATGAGATAGTTGGAATATTTTCTAATAAAGATTTATTTTCTTCTATTTGATTTTGAGTTATTGTATCGTAGTTTTCTATTCCCGTTTGCTCTATATTAATACCATAAGCGAATTTTGTATTATCTATATTATATTCAATAAATGTTTTTTCTTTATCTAATTGATTTTGGCTTACAACAATGTTTTGATAATAAACCATAACAATGAACATACCAAAAAGATAAATAGGAACAAACATTGCGCATATAAAACCTTGCTTAAAGCTTTGACGTTTAATCGCAATAAAAATTCCAATTACTGAAATAATTATAACTATACTTAAAATACGGTATCCCCATAGTTTAATCATAACGTCTGTTGAACCAGCTCCTGTTAAATCCATACCAGGATTTACCATATCTTGTGTTAGTATTTGTCTTGTATAAAGAATAATCGCAATAGCAGAAAAAATAACTGCCATCATAACATAGAATAACGTTTGAGAAATCAAAGTATTCTTTTTAAGAGAATCAACTGAAACTCCATTTAAGTTTGTATTTAAAATAACGACATAATAAATAAAATTATAAATAATTAAACCAATATTACTTATAATAACTAATTTAACCATTAATTCTAAAAAAGGTAATTTAAAAAGATAAAAACCTGTATCACTATTAAAAATAGGATCTAAGTTTCCACCAAATTGTGTACCATTAACAAACATTGTAAAATCTTTTACAACAAAACCTGGAAGAATGATAAAAACTAAAATTGCTACAATTACCGCAATAGATTTATTGGGTAATTTAGGCATTGGAACTTTGTCTTCATCAAAGAATTTTTTAATTCCTCGTTTACTAACTTTATTATTAATATAAATTATTAAAAATGCTATAACTGCACATATAAAACCTATACCATATTGAGTTTGCATATTACTATTTACAATAGAAGTATATTGCTCACCCACTTGCATAGCATTTAAATATTGTGCTCTTAATAATATAACATTTATAATAATAAAAACTACTATTATCAAAGCTATAATCATTGTTCTAGTAAAAATATTTTTACTAGCTATAGCATTTGTTTTATCTTGTGTTTTATGTGATGCTTTTGAACTCATAAAACTAACCTTTCTATTCTATAATACTCTCAACAAAATCTTTTGAATTAAATACATTCATATCATCTATTTGTTCACCAACACCAACATATTTAATTGGTACTTGGTTATCATTTACTATTCCTAAAACAACACCGCCTTTTGCAGTTCCATCAAGTTTAGTTAATATAATGCCTGTAATATCTGTTGTTTCTTTAAAAGCTTTAACTTGAGAAATTGCATTTTGTCCTGTTTCTGCATCTAATACCATAAGTACTTCTTTACTACTATTTGGCATTTGACTATCTATAATTCTATTAATTTTTGCAAGCTCATCCATTAAATATTTTTTATTTTGAAGTCTTCCAGCTGTATCTACTATAATTACATCAAAATTATTCTCTTTAGCATATTTTATACCATCAAATGTAACTGATGCTGGATCTGTTCCTTCTGGCTTTTTAATTAGTTCAACACCTGCACGATTACTCCATATTTCTAGTTGTTCAACTGCAGCTGCTCTAAAAGTATCAGCTGCAACTAGTAATACTTTTTTACCTTGATTTTTTAAATTATTTGCTATTTTACCAATACTTGTTGTTTTACCAACTCCATTTACTCCAACAACTAAAATAACTGATGGTTTAGTTTGCATATTCAAACTAATATCACCAACATCTAATATTTCTATCATTATTTCTTTTAAAGCTTTTTTAACTTGTTCTTCATCTTGAAGATTTTCAAGTTTAATTTTTTTACGAAGCTTATCTATTATTTCTACACTTGTATCTATTCCAATATCACTTGTAACAAGAACTTCTTCTAACTCTTCTAATAATTCTTCATCAACTTTACGAAAATTACTTAATACTGTATTAATCTTTCCACCAAAAGAATCTTTTGTTTTAGTTAATCCGTTTTTTAATTTATCAAAAAAACCCATCTTTTCTCCTTAATCTAAAGCTAATTTCACACTATAATATAATATCATTAAACGTGCAGAAAATCAATACTTTAAAGTAAAAACCCGCCGCACAATTACGTGCGACGGATTTTGCTTCGGTCTAAGCGGGGTGTAATCTAGTTATGATTACGGGGATGACTATAGTTTCCTTCAGGTTCATTATACAGAGCCGGCTTCTTCCTATAGCTGAAATCTGCACAAAATACTTCTTCCTCAGTTGTCACCGGGATGAAAATACCTGCACGATCAAGCATAAAATCGTCGGTTGCATAGAAGTTGGGAACTATAATCTTTGTCTTGTCGAGATTGATCATATCCATGAACTGGATAAATGCCATACGGTATTCCTCGACATCCAAAAGATCGATGTCTAAAGCCCTAATCACTTTTTCAAGCTGAGAAGACTTATAGTCATCGTGTGCGGCAGGTCCAAATTCAGCATGCATATGCCATTCAAAACTCCTAATCTGATACTCGAGTTCTTCACGGCTGGTAAGGTTCTCAAAACAAATATGCAGACTCTTATATCCGGTATCGGATTTGGGATTCTCCACATAGTTCTTATAGAACGGCACCAAGCTCGCATTGATCCGAGTGTTCACATTAGACTGCGAGTCTTTCAGTTCATTTGCAAGCATCTTCTTAAACCGCCAACGTTCCATGTGTGCCGGAAGCGTATTCGCTGCTTCAAAAATCGCATCTAAAAGTTCCGGCGGGGTTGAAAGCTGGTTGGTAGTTCTCGGCATATCCAAGATGAGACGGCAAGCCTTATCATCATGAATACGATCGATCTGCTCATCAACATAAGCTCCACCACCTTCATGATAGCCACGCATTACATTAATGCAATACTTTTTTGTGTGGCTAGTCAAGCTCTTGATGCGCTCAGAAGTAGAAATACTGAGTTCCGGGTGTTTCTGGGCAAATATCTTTGCGAAACTTCTCAAACCATTATACGAGCTATCCTCGTCTTGCGACTGGGAAAACCTAAGCAAGCTCAGGTACGCATAATGATGATTGGCTGCTCTGATATAAGCCTCATCTTCCTGTTCGTAAAGAGCACGCTGATAGGCATAAATAGCCAGGTCAGTATTGTAGCATTTCTGCTCGCTCTTCCGAATGTTCTTCGGTACAGAATACAGATACGTGGAGAGCAAAAACTCAGGATCAACACCTTGATAGTGAGTAAGCTTCTCCTGGATCTTCTTTGCTTTTTCCTGAATATCAGGATCTAAAAATTTTGCCTTAATCTTCAAATTCACTGTTGACTTTCCTCCTAATAGTTGCGCGATAAGTTACAAAATGTTACTAGATTACAATTGCCCCCTTTCTTAAGACCGTATTGCCATATACTGGCAATAAAAAAAATATATATGTGAACATGCACCAAAGGCGCATGGATACATATATATTATAACATAAAAACATATAAAAATCAAAATTTACAACTATTTTTGTTTTTTAAGTAAATCTCTTATTTCTTCTAATAATTTTACTTCATCTGTTTTAGCAGGTGGCTCTGCTGGAGCTTCTGCTTCTTCTTTTTTTACTTTTGATTTTAATCTTTCAAATAATCTTACTACTACAAAGATACATGCAGCAACAATTAAAAAGTCAACTATTGATTGAATAAATTTACCATAAGCTAAGATTGCTTGATTTGCTTCATTAAGTCCAACTTTTACACTTAATCCTGAAAAATCAATACCACCTACAATTATACCAATTAAAGGCATAATTATGTCTTCTACTAAACTTGTAACAATTTTTCCAAAAGCAGCACCTATGATAACACCGACAGCCATATCTACAACATTGCCTTTAGAAATAAAATCCTTAAATGCATTTGCTGTGCCTTTTGCTTTTTCAAGCTTTTCTTTTGCTTTAGATTTTTTGTCTTTTTCAGCCATTTTAAAAACCGCCTTAAAATATTATATATAAATTATTTAAAACTATTTTATCTTTTGAAAGCCCTTAAAATATTAACTTCGTTACC
>JAEEGL016557460.1_pt1 | contig 10553 bp, 8 predicted proteins | sample 9134231 | NCBI WGS metagenome assembly JAEEGL01 (sample SAMN16246548, study PRJNA631951) | gut metagenome | biome: gut microbiome; feature: rumen; material: fiber-attached | host: Bos | place: Iran: Karaj | collected 2018-10
GTCCAGTGCCTGCACCAGATCGCCGAGATGACACACAAACGTAGCCTGGTGGTGATCTTCACCGACATGCTCGACAACCTCGACGATACCAACAAGTTGTTCGAGGCACTGGAACATCTCAAATACAACAAACACGAGGTCATACTGTTCCATGTCTATGACGGACGTCTGGAACAAGACCTCGACTTCGAGAATCGTCCGTACCGTTTTGTCGATTTGGAGACGGGCGAAACCCTCAAACTCAACCCAATGGAAGTGCAACAGCGTTATCGTCAGCTCATGGCCCAACGCAAGGACGATATCTTGAAACACTGTTACCAATACCAAATCGATTACGTTGAGGCCGACATTAATAAAGATTACAATCAAGTTTTGACGAGTTATCTCATCAAACGGACAAAACTATACTGATATGAAAAGAGGATTTGGAAGCGACAACCATTCAGGCATTTGTCCCGAGGTTTTGGAAGCCATCATGCGTGTGAACAAAGACCACGCCTTGGCCTATGGTGATGACGAATACTGCGCCGCCACGGAGCGTAAGTTCCGCGACTTGTTCGGCGAGCAGGCCCGTGTGTTCTTTGCCTTCAACGGCACGGGGTGCAACACCTTGTGCATCGATGCCATGGTGCGTTCCCACGAAGCGGTGGTCTGTGCCGAGTCGGCGCACATCAACGTGGACGAATGCGGCGCTCCCCAGCGTATCGTGGGATGCCGTTTGCTGACCGTGGATACCCCTGACGGTAAGCTGACCCCGGAACTGGTGAAGACCCGTCTGCATGGCTTCGGCTTCGAGCATCATTCCCAGCCCAAGGCCATCAGTATCACCCAGCCGACGGAAGTGGGGACGCTTTATACCTTGGACGAGATCAAGGCCTTGGTCGATCTGGCTCGGGAGTACCACATGTATGTGCATATCGACGGCGCCCGTCTGGGTAACGCCGCCGTGGCGCTGGGATGCACTTTCAAGGAGATGACCACCGACCTCGGCGTGGATGCGATCTCCTTCGGGGGCACCAAGAACGGCTTGATGATGGGAGAGGCAGTCGTGTTGCTCAATCCTGACATCGCTCCGGATTTCAAGTATCGCCGTAAGCAGGCCATGCAACTCTGCTCCAAGATGCGTTTCATCGCTGCACAGTTCGATGCCTATTTCGAGAATGACCTGTGGCGTCGTAATGCCGAGCATAGCAACATGATGGCCCAGCTGCTCTATCAGGCGGTGAAGGACATTCCCGGCGTGGAGATCGTCTATCCCGTGCAGGCTAACGGCGTGTTCGCCAAACTGCCTCGCAAGGTGTGGAAGGAACTGCAGCAGCATTGCTTCTTCTATGACTGGGACGAAGACGCCGACGTCGTCCGTTGGATGTGTTCCTTCGACACCACAGAGGAAGACATCCGTAGTTTTGCCGCGACTTTGAAACATCTGATCAAAATTTCCAAATGACTTCAGCCTTGAGGTCGGTTTTGGTGTCTTCCTGAAGGAAGTTGAAGCTAATGCGGGAGTAGAGGCTCAGACTGTTAAAGAGCTTTACCCTGGCAAGAAGATAAACCCGTGTGCCGAGACCGTTGAGGCTGGGGATGGAGAAAGCGCCTAACACATCGTTTTCATAGAGGTTGATGCGACTGTTGTAATCATCATTGTCGAAAAGCGCATATCGAAAGGTGAGTGCATAAGGCTTCCCTTCAGGCTTGTAGGCGATGTCCTGACACACGAGGTAACCTTGACTGTCGCTGCCATCCTCATTGAAATAATGGGCGTAGGCCGCTTTGTGGCTGATGAGGAGGCCGTCGAAGAGGGTATAGCTGACTTGAAACTGCACGCTTCGTTTGGTGTAGAAGATAGGATAGTGGCTGAAGACTTCCCCATCGGTGGAGTTCTTCATCTTCGTCTTCGATTTGAGCCTTAGTTGCATGGTGATGTTGCTGTTGACCTGATGCAGGATCTTCAGTTGGTATTCTTGTCCCCAGGAAGGATTATAGACCTGACTGGTGAGCCATTTGAACCTGAACAGGTCGCAATGGAGGAGGAGACTCCATCGAGGTGCGGGCGCGCATTGCAGACCGAGGTAATAACCCTCTTCGGCTTGACCGCGGCTGATTTCCTTGACGGCGCCGAAGAAGAGGTTCTGGTATCGTGTGTCGTAGTTGCGATAGAAGAAGGTGAAATCGATGTAGCCTGTGGGCTTCACGGTCACTCCAGCGAGACCCGCGAAGGCACCGTTGTCGCTTCTGGACAACTCGCCAAACAGGGCTGCCTTGGGCAGTTGCCATCGGAAGTCAAGGCCCATGTCGGTGAGCCGATCCCCTTGGAAATAGAACTGGTTGTATTTGGTGGGACTGAGTAGCAGCGTCTTGTTTAGGCGTACATGATAGAGGGTGTACCCAATCTCCAACTGTGGACCGGAGTAGGAGAGGTGTCCGCCGAACACCTGTTGTCGTAAGTTGTGTCGTTTGGCGAGTTCCCCGAGGGTACGATGGTAGCCGCTTTCCTGGAGGGCGCTGACGAGTGCTGGCTCGTCGTCATCGGTGAGGGTGTCGCCTTCGATAGTGGTGGCATCGATATGTCGGAGGGAATAGAACGCCGTGGCTTGGAAGTCGCGGTAGCTGAGGGTCATGGCGGCGCCTCGGAAGAATTTCCCTTCGCCGGCTGAGGCCTTCGGCCGAATGCCGGCGGCCCGCTTCATCACGGAGCTGCCCCCACTGGCCTTCCCGAAACTCATCCCTGACCATAAGGTCAACCCTTGTCCGAAACTCAACTGGTAGTCACCCAAGGCAAGGCTTTGTAACATCACTGGGTGCTCTCTGGGGCTCCGCGACAACGGCACCTCTGTCAGATAGAGGAAGGCTCCGTAGAAGTCGAAGCCGGGCTTTCGATAGTTATGGACAAGCGCTTGTAGGGTATCTCCTAAATGACCGAAGAACATCGGCTCACCGGCGTCTTTCTCCATGGCGAAGCCTAGCCTAAGCCTCGGCCCGTACTGGTAGCTGTATTTCAGTTGCCACTTCATCGGATCGCCAAGCGGATACGCGTTGGGACGGGCGAGGATCATGGAGTCGGAGGGAGGTTCCTCAGTGGCAGTCCCATCAAACTTCTGAGCATAGTTCAACGTTATCGTATGCCTTCCTCGGGTGATGGCCTTGTCCAGGGTAACCTTCTCCATCTCCTTGGCCACCTCGTTTTTCCCGAAGCAGATGATGGGTGCCAGGACGGCCAAGCAACGCTCATCGAAACCATCGACCATCATCAATTCCTCTGTGAAAAGCAGATCGCCAAACTGTCGCTGATACTGCCTCAGCGCCTCGATCTGGAATCCGTTGAGCAGTCCAAGCTCCGCGAGCCGCACAAGGTCATGGCCATTGATGTTGACGGGCTGGTCACGCAGTCGCTCGTATTCATCCAGCAGTTCCTCATAATCCTCGGTCATCGCTTCCTCATCGCTTTCCTCCAGCACGGTCTCGGCTTCCTCCAGCAACCGATCGTAGAGGAAATCAATGTTCTCGATCACCTTTAGGCTGTCTGCGGAGGGCAGGATGGTGTCGTTCATCTTGTTGATGGTGTCGTTGGCTTGGATACCACAAGTCCAGAATAATATGATAATAAATAGGTGAGACATTTTTTTAAAACCAATTATCCTCCGTAGGCGAACCCGACCTGAACCGATGCCCCCAAAACCTGATGCATCTGCGCCGACACGTCCATCTGTATCTTCCACACCCGATAACCCACACCAAAACATAGGATGCCCGGATTGTATTGCGCACCCGCCCGAAGGCTGAACCTCTTCCAAACCAGATACTCGAAACCAGCACCCAACCGCACGCCTACACGGCTGTTGTCACGCTCCACCTCGCATTGACCAACGAAATCATCGGTGAACCGATAGGCCATCCCAAAACGCAACACGGTGGGTAGCCGGTCCTCCTGGAGGGTCTTGACCCGACGCTGTATCGGGTTGAAGAGACATACCCCGAAGCGAAGCCTCTCCGTCACCTCAGACTGCATCCCTAAGCTGAAACTGAGGGCACCAAGACTGGGATACCCCTCGCACCAGTGAAGCCATTGATATTCCACCGTCAACCCCATCTGCAGATAAGGCCCGAATCCCCGCGCATAAGCCATGCCGAACTTGTTCTCGCTATAGCCGCTCCCTCCGAACTGGCTGACTCCCAATCCGATGACGCCCACCTTGGGGACCTCTGCCGCCACGACGCCACTCTTAAAAGCCGTTGCCCTCAACAGCCACTGGTTCTCGTAATACACTCCTCCTTGCCATCCCCGTAAGGATGCCAGGCCCGACGGGTTGTTGTGAAGCGACCAACAGTTCCGTTCGCATACCCCTGTCCGACCTAAGGCAGCCGATCGCCCGCCGACCACGCGGTAAAAGTCTATGGCCATGGCCGTCCCTGCAATCAAAAGCAATCCAATGATGATGATCATTCTTCTCATATATGCGTTATTTAGTTTTGCAAATATATATAAATATATATGATAAAAATACAATAATCCATTGAATTTATTTCACACATCGTTTTTGCTGAAAAAAATGGCGGTTAATGTGAAAATAGTTATATTTGCTCTTTCAAACCTTAACCTATGAACTGGATCCTCATCGTCGTCGCCATCGTCCTTGCCTTGATCGGCATCGTCGGTGCCATCGTGCCGGGTATTGCCGGACCGCCGTTTAGCTTTGCGGGTCTTCTGGTGGTCTCCTTCGTGGACGGCATCAACTATTCCACGCAGTTCCTGGTGATCATGGGCATCATCGGGGCGATCATCTTCGTCCTCGACTATGTCGTCCCCGTCTGGGGCACGAAGACGCTGGGAGGGACGAAGGCTGGAATCCGAGGCAGCACCATCGGCCTGATCCTGGGACTGCTCATCACCTTTTTCTTCCCCATTGGCTTCATCGCCATCCTCCTCGGGCCTTTCCTTGGCGCCTATATCGGAGAGAAGAACAACGGCACCGATGACAAACTGGCTTGGCGTTCTGCCTTGGGCAGCTTTGTCGGTTTCCTGACCGGCACCTTCCTCAAGTTGGTCTATGCCGGGGTTTGCATCTATTATATTGTAAAAGATTTAATCCTTCTAATATGATTGATTTTGATCGGAAAGCGAGACATATCCGTGAGTTGATCCTGACTTCGTTGACGGAGGCAGGCTCGGGTCATACTGGCGGCTCGCTCGACTTGGTGGATATCTTCACCGTCCTTTATTTCGACCATCTTCGCCATGATCCTGCCCATCCGCTGTGGGAGGACCGCGACAAGGTGGTGCTCTCCATCGGCCACACAGCCCCTGTACTTTATGCCACCTTGGCAGCTGCGGGTTATTTTCCTGAAGCGGAACTGATGACACTCCGTCAATACCACAGCCGTCTTCAAGGACATCCGAGTTATGTGACGCACCTTCCGGGATTGGAGACCTGCTCCGGCTCGCTGGGTCAAGGGTTGGGCGTGTCGCTGGGCATGGCTCTCGCCGCCAAGATGGATGGGAAGCCTACAAGGGTGTTCTGCGTGATGGGCGACGGTGAGCAACAGGAGGGAGGCGTCTGGGAGGCGGCGATGGCTGCCGCGCACCATCAGGCGGATAACCTATGTGCTATCATTGACCGTAACCGCTTGCAGATCGACGGAGGCACCGAACAAGTGATGGGCATCGACCCGCTCCGAGATAAATGGCTCGCCTTCGGATGGAAAGCCATCGAGATCGACGGTCATGACTTCAGCCAAATCAAGATGGCGCTCGAGATGGCCGATGCGACCAAGGGACAGCCCACGGTCATCATCGCCAACACCGTCATGGGCAAGGGCGTTCCTTCCATCGAGAACAACAACCGCTGGCATGGCAAGGTGCCGTCCAAAGAGGAACTGCCTGTCTTTCTTGAAGAACTTGGAAACAAAAACGAATGAATCATGAATTATATCAATAAGGGAAACAAGGCCACGAAGACTGGGTTTGGCGAAGGCGTGCTGGCAGCGGCAAAGATAGACCCTCGCGTGGTCGGCTTGGGTGCGGACATCACCGCCTCGGTAGGTATGGATCTCTTCAGGGACGCTTTCCCTGATCGTTTCTTCTCCATGGGCATCGCCGAGCAAGACGCGGTAGCGGTGGCCTCGGGGATGGCGCTGGGCGGGAAGGTCCCCGTGTTCAGCACTTACGGCGTCTTCGCCGCTCATCGGGCCAACGACCAGATCAGGATCTCCGCGTGTTACAACAATATCCATGTCGTCATTGGCGGCGCCCATGCCGGCGTGTCGGTAGGTCCCGATGGGGCTACCCACCAGGCGCTGGAGGATATCGCCGCGATGCGAGTCTTGCCTAACATGACCGTCATCTCACCTTGTGACGCTACTCAGGCGAAGATCGCTACGATGAAAGCCATCACAGAACTCGAAGGACCCGTCTATATTCGTTTCGGACGCGAGCCTGTGCCGGATTTCACCGATGAGGGACAGGAGTTCACCATCGGCAAGGCACAGCTGATGTGCGAAGGGAGTGAGCTCACTCTCGTCGCCACAGGTCATGAGGTGTGGGAGGCAATGGAGGCAGCCCGGGAACTGAAGGAGTTAGGCCTCTCCGCCCGAGTCATCAACATGCACACCATCAAGCCCTTGGATGGTGACATCCTGCTGAGAGCCGCTGAGGAAACCCGCGTCATCTTCACTGTCGAAGAGCATCAGACGGCCGGTGGACTGGGCGGAGCCGTCACTGAGTTTCTCTCAGAGCATCACCCCATCCGTGTCTGCAGGATCGGTGTCGATGACAGTTTCGGCGAATCCGGCAAGGCAGCCGAACTGATGCATGGCTTCGGCCTTGACGCCGAGGGTATCGTCAAACGAGTGCTTGCGGAGATCGCCTTTGAGGACCTCAGCATCTTCATCCCGAGGATGGGCAAGCCCTTTTCAACATATCCTAAAGGATTGTATACAAGTAAGATACTTTATGAAGGCTATGACTATCACGATGACTCCACCTTCGAGACTTGTTTCGACACCCGGGTCTATAACCACTATATCAGTTTTGGCAAACGCGGAAAGGACGTCCGTGAGACCCTGGCGCGTTCCCTCCACGACCATTTCATCACCCACGCCTTGTATAAGCTCCTGGACCATTATGACGAAAAGATGGTCATCGGAGTAATGGGTGGTCATGCCCGTCGCCGCGACGACCCGATGTATCGTCAGATTGTCTATCTCAGCAAGAAGCTTACCGAGATGGGGCGCCTGATGATCACGGGTGGCGGGCCTGGTGCGATGGAGGCTACCCACCTCGGAGCCTATATGGCTGGCCGTCCCGACCAGGAGGTGGAGGAGGCCATTGCCATGATGACACCATCACCGACCTTCCGTGACGAGGGTTGGCTGCGTCGTGCCTTTGAGGTCATGGATCGTTTCCCGATGATTTCTGACTATCGCAGTCTGGCCATCCCGACTTGGTATTACGGTCATGAACCGACCACGCCATTCGCTTCCGATATCGCCAAATATTTCGACAACAGCGTGCGTGAAGACGGTATCGTCACCGTCGCCAAGGGCGGCATCATCTACACCCCTGGAAGCGCAGGCACGATGCAGGAGATCTTCCAAGACGCCGGACAGAACCATTATGAGAGTGTCGGCTATGCCAGTCCTATGGTCTTTATGGGCAAGGATTACTATACGAACTACATGCCTGCCTACGCCTTGCTGAAGGATCTCAGCGATCGTGGCATCTTCAAGAACATGATCCTGACCATCTCCGACGATAATGAGGAGATCATCGCCAGTCTGGTAAAATTCTGGAATGGTGAATCAAATTAAAAAAAATTCAGAAAAAAATGTTTTTGGTACGATGATTGTAATGATGTGCCGTTGTTAAGAAAAAATCAGTATTCACTTCCATATTGTTATCATTATGAAAAAAGCATTTATACTTGGTGTCATGGCATTGTTTGCAGTCAATGTCGCCTCCGCTAAAGAATCGTCTGCAGTCACTCAAGTTAAAACGATAAACGCAGCCCAAACTATTGAAGCAGAAGAAAGCAGTTTCGCTTTTGTTAGTGATCCTGAAACAGATAGAGCCCGCTGGAAGGAACTTGGTATCCGAGTTGCTGCGGGAGAAGAATTGAGCCCCATGGAAAAGGAAGAGCTGTCCACGCTGAATAAAAAATTCGGTAGGCCCTACAAACCCACTCAAGCAGAGGTGGATGCCCGCAAAGAGGAGCTTAAGAAGGCTATGAATTTGGGAGCAAGTCCGGTCATTGAATCTCATAAAAAAGCATATAAAGTGCTGAATAAGAGAACAGCTTCCGACGTCAACAAGAGTTTCAGTATGGCTGAAAGAACAAAGGATAAGGATAGCCTAATGAATGGATCTCCTAGACCTTTGAACGGAAGAAAGGTTAAAAAACAAGATCCCAAACCTAGTTTTGGCACAGAGCCTGGCAAAACCACAAAGCTACAACAGAAAGCCAAGGCTGATTGATCGCGAATCATAATCGAAGCCGGGAGTAATCCCGGCTTTTTTATTTGTACTTCCATATCCACAACTCCATGATCTCCAACTTGTTTACTGGTTCAGGCATAGGTCCCACCATCTTTTATCTGTCCATATCGATCTTTGTGGGATTGCTTCTCGGAAAGATCAAAGTCAAAGGAATCTCCTTAGGAATCACTTGGGTGCTTTTCGTCGGCATCCTCATCAGTGCCTTGGGCGTCTCGCTGAACCAGGACATGCTGCATGTCATCAAGGAATTGGGTCTGATCTTCTTCGTCACCGGCGTAGGCATACAGGTGGGGCCGGGGTTCTTCAAGGCCTTCAGGAAAGGGGGATTGAAGTTGAATCTATTGGCCGTGTCTATCGTCATCCTTGGAGTGCTGACGACGATCGTCATCAGCAAGGTGACGGGTGAGTCATTGGCTGTCATGGCTGGCGTCTATACGGGCGCCATCACCAACACCCCTGGAATGTCGGCCGCACAACAGACGGTTGCGGAATTGGGCATCGTCAACCCTGACATGATTGCCACGGGCTATGCCATGGCGTATCCTCTGGCGGTGGTGGGACTCATCCTCACTTGCATCCTGGTGCGACCGATCTGTCGGATCAAGCTCGACAAGGAGCTTGTGACGGCGACGGTGGATGACACTGCCAAGTTATCAAAGGATAGGGGAGCCTCCAGACTTCGTCTTATCCCGATCTTCGTCATCATCGGACTGGGAATCCTCATCGGCTCCATCCCGATCCCGGTGGGCATGGCGGCTCCCGTGAAGCTGGGTCTCGCCGGAGGTCCACTCGTGGTGGCTTTGTTGGTCAGTTGGTATGCAGTCAAGAAAGGATGGTTCGGCACCGAGTTTACGGAGAGTCAGGGCATCCACATGCTGCGTGAGGTGGGCATCGCGCTCTTCCTTGCCGCGGTGGGTCTGGGCGCTGGTGGAAGCTTCGTGAGCACCCTGGCTGAAGGTGGCTATCTCTGGGTGCTTTATGGGTTCATCATCACCATGGTCCCGGAACTGACGGTGGCTATCATCGCCCGACTGGTCTTCAAGGTCAACTACTACACGCTGATGGGCATGATTGGTGGCGCCACCACGGATCCGCCGGTGTTGGCCTTCGCCAATAATGTCGCGCCGGAGGGATGCAAGCTTCCTGACCTGGGTTATGCCACTGTCTATCCTCTGACGATGTTCCTCCGTATCTTCTCCGCCCAACTCTTGGTCTTGCTGGCGGTATAACGCGCTTATTCCGGTCTCCTGAACTGATCTCCAGTCTGTTCGATCACGGCTTTCTTCCAACTGTCAGGATAACCAGGCTGTTTCGGCTTGACGGGATAGCCATAGGCATTGCGCTTGAACTTGCCGTTCTCTTCCTGCTTGACATTGCTGTCGAGGTATTTCACCAACAGGTAACGGTCCAGCTCTTTCCAACGTTGGACGGTGTTTTGCGCCAGTTGGTTGGTGATCTTCGTCAGTGCCGCGATGGCTTGCTCGGGCGAATCCTTGTACATCCTCTTGGCTTCACCGTCGGTGAGTTGGATGACCATCTGGTAGTTTTCCTCCAATTCGCTTTGCACTTTCTGGATGTCGGCGATGACGCGGTCGTAGAAGAGGTATTTGAAATGTGCCACGCGGTTGAAGACCCAGAAGGCGGCGTTGTCGCTGTAGGTCAGCATGTCGCCATTGCCCACACGGTACTCGATAGGCACCTCGGTGATGCTGCAATAGAAAGGCGTGTAGACGGTGGAGTTGGTGTCATCGACGCCGAACCAGATGATGCCGCCGATGGCGTTGGGCAGTCGGCTACGGCATTGGGCGATGAAGGAAAAACCGGTCTGCACCACCTCGATGCTACGCTCGTTGAAGTAGGGCTTGCCTTCATATTCCCAGTAGAGTGGGTTGTAACGGAAAGGTGAGCCGAAGGGGCCTCCACCGACGTCTTTGGTCTTATCCAGCGGCGTGCCTTGGAAATGGTCGCGTTGGAAACTCATCATGTCGCTGAGGGTGATCTTCCGGTCGGGCTTGACATACAGAGGCATACGATGGCTCAGGTCCTTGCCCGTGACATAATCCCA
>JAEEGL010366414.1_pt1 | contig 10552 bp, 6 predicted proteins | sample 9134231 | NCBI WGS metagenome assembly JAEEGL01 (sample SAMN16246548, study PRJNA631951) | gut metagenome | biome: gut microbiome; feature: rumen; material: fiber-attached | host: Bos | place: Iran: Karaj | collected 2018-10
AAAGCCGGGGCGAAGCCGGACTTCGATCCCGTTCTGCCCTCCGGCGCGGGGTGCGACGTCGGCAGCGTTGCCTGGTTTGACGAGACGGGCGAACACTGGATGAGTTCGACGGAATCCTTTGCCGCCGGACACAGCTATACTGTCCGGGTAGACCTGCTGCCGAAGGACGGATACGAATTCGACCTCGAAGCTCTCTTTGAGGGGGATATCGCCAAGGTCAACGGCAAAGATGCGGATTCAGACCTGCGCGACAGCGAGGATGGCGATTATCTGCGCGTGCGCTACACGTTCCCGGCGGTGGCGGCATCCGTCAGGATCGGCGACGTGAATCAGGATAAGAAGGTAGACGCCACGGACCGTATGATTCTCTCACGGTATCTCGCGAAGTGGGACGGTTATGCGGCGAAGATCAAATCCATGGACGCCGCGGACATCGACCGCAACGGGTTGGTCGAAGCCAAGGACCGTGTCATTCTTGCACGCTACCTCGCCGGGTGGACGGGGTACGACACGTACTTCAAATAAAAACGCACAGCATCACGATGCAGATGTAGCTGTTTTACTACACAAACACCTGTGCTGTGTCGAGACTCGATCCTCTTATTTTTCAATGATTCGAATGGAATTACTCCTGTGAGTAACAATGCAGATCACGAATACACAACAATAAATATCGAATGGCTGAACTGGTATTCTGCTCTGATGTGTGATGATGGCTTGGATGGTAAAGGGTTTTAAGCTGCGGTCATTCTTGGCAATGCCCAAAGGATATGAAATTGACCTCAATAAACTCTGCGCAAGCCCCCAGCCGCCGCACGGTATAGGAAAGGCAGACCATTCTTTTGATAATTCCGCCTTTCATTGTATATCAGGAGAGAAAACAAAACAAATAGCGCATATGTACATGGAGGACATGAAGATGATGTGTAATCAAGGCAGAAAAATGTCAAAGACTTTGATTCAAAGCGCCGCAATACTGCTTGCGATATGCATGTTTTCGCAAATCGCACTTTCTGCCACGCCTGCTAGCAAGAAGGCGAGCCAAACCAGTGCGTACGAGTTCATTGCAGACGTATGGCTCGACCATGGTAGTTATTATAATGGTGTTCCGGAAACAAATGGTGTGCATGCCATCATTGAATACTATCAAGCATGCGAGTCCTTTACCGGAATCAATGTAAAGGGGGTAAAGGAGGACGGGATGACGATGGCCGCAATAGCCACGTGGGAAGCACTTACCTTTACCAAGAATATCGACGAAAACGTCACTGATGCGCTGACGCCATGGACAAGACACGAAGTTATCCTTCTCGAAATGCTACGGGAAATCATCAAAAGTGATTATTTCAGCAATACCATGGATCAAACTGTAAAAAAATATGGTCCTGATATCAAAAAATACATGCAGTATTATTGCTACACCTTTGACATTGATTTGAATGAGATTAGCGGTACAGCCTTTATAGTGGGAACAGATCTTGTCAAGGAGATGCTGGGAAACATAGTTGGCTATGCAAAGAAAGGCTTCACAATTGCTGAGATTGTACAAATGATAGAGGAGAACAAAGAAACGTGGAGTCTTATCCTAAAATCTGATGCGGTGAATTTGGCCAATCTTATACCCGAGATGCTGGATGATGTTAAGGAACTTGACTCTACTTTTTCAGTTATTGAAGAGGTCACAAAGTATCTGGGGGTTATAGGAGACGGTTTTGACCAGTTTTATATTCTTGAAGAGATGGTTGACAAGGGTTTGCAATACAAGGATTTACGCAATCTGACCGACAATTATCTTGTTTGGCTCGACATCTTATATAATGAAACCGCAGATACGGATCTGCGCAACGCAATTCATCTTGTGCGGCAATCTATTCTGAATGATACTGCTCTGGAGGCAAATCTTGTTTATGAAGTGTTTGCAAAGGAAGCTGGCGTCCTGACAAAGGTTTTCTGGGATGTTCTGATCGGCGGTGTAAAGGAAGCCATTCCTGCTTTGAAAATCCTTTCTCTCGCCTATAATTGGACGATAGATCTATGTAATTTCGGCTTCGGCACGAACAAAAAGCTTGAACAGCTTTATATTTCTTTTGCGTTTGTTGATATCTATGAGGCGGTGCAGAAAGCGTGCGTAACCTGCGAGAAGAGATACTTAAGAAATGAGTCCGGCACGAACGCCGCGCTTTACGTTGCTTCGGTTGATGCACTCTTCATCGCTCAGAAAATGGACATCGAATATGCCGATAAATACCTTGAAACCTTGAAATCAGGCGCACTTCAAATCAAACCAGACTTTGAATGGCTTGAGGAAATGCGCAATAACCTCAAGGATTGCTCCGAGTGGCGGGAGAACAGGTATAAGAGCCTCTATAAGCTCGCTTTCGCGTTCATGAGCATGGCCGAGGATGAGCCCGAGGATGTTTCAGAAGAGGTAGACGATGCGCTCGACGAGATCGGAACCCCTATTACAATCCCGAGCTATGAAGACCCAATCGCATATAACACTATTGCAAGTGGGCAGTGCGGCGATAGGCTGTTTTGGGTGCTGTATAAGGATGGGCTGCTGGAAATCAGCGGCACGGGAGAGATGTGGGATTTTACAAATAACAGCATGCCGTGGTACTCGTACCAATCGCAGTTGAAGACCCTGAAGCTGAACGACGAGATAACAACGATTGGGGATGAAGCTTTTAATGGCTGCAGTGGTTTCACGGGAAGTCTTACGATCCCGGACAACGTAGTGACGATAGGGAATGGTGCATTTGCATTTTGTAATGGTTTCACAGGAAACCTGACGATAGGGAATAGTGTTAAAGTAATCGGAGAATACTCGTTTAATGGCTGCACTGGATTCAAGGGAAGATTGACGCTCGGAAATAGCTTGGAAACGATTGAATCAGGTGCATTTGCGAAAAGTGGTAAGTTTTCTGGCAACTTGATCATCCCAGAGAGCGTGACAATGATCGGTAGTTATGCGTTTTTTGGTTGCTGCGGTGGAACTGTTTATTTCTATGGCGATGTACCATGTAATGTCGGGTATGGTGTTTTCGATGCAAATGGTAAGGATTTTGAGATTCATTATCTTTATGGAAAGAAGGGGTGGACGACACCAGAATGGAATGGATATCCATGCTACCCGATTCTCCCCGGCGACGTCAACGCCGACAACTCCGTCGACGCCACCGACCGCATGATCCTCGCGCGGTATCTCGCCGGATGGGAAGGGTACAAGGATAAGATCAAATCGATAGATGCTGCCGACATCGACTGTAACGGCGTTGTCGAAGCCAAGGACCGTGTCATCCTCGCTCGCAAGCTGGCCGGGTGGGAGGGATACGATCAGTACTTCTATCCTCGTTATCTAAATGACAGTCTGCCATGGCAGGACCCGACCGAATCAGTTCAGCTTGCCGTTGGCTCGTGTGGAGAGAATCTCGAATGGAAGATCTATTCAGACGGTGTTCTGGAGATAACCGGTACCGGCAAAATGAAGGATTATTCCATCGATGGATCAGACGGCGAAAAACAGCCATGGTCAGATTGGTGCGAGTCCGTAACGACACTCAAGCTTTCTAGTTCGTTGACGTATATCGGCAAAAACGCATTCCGTGATTTCACGTTCTATCTAAGCGCAAACGCATTGGTCATTCCTGAAAGCGTTGAAACAATCGGAGCATATGCATTCAGCAGTGTCTATTACGACTGCGATCTTGTTATCCCCGATTCTGTAACTACCATAGATGAGTATGCATTCCAGTGTTCTGATTTCAACGGGGGAAAACTGATCCTCGGGAATGGATTGAAAGAGGTCAAAAAGTATGCGTTCAACACGACCAATTTTTCGGGGGATCTCACAATCCCCGACAGTGTCATGCATCTCGGGCAGGAATCGTTCAGCAATGGGCAGTGGACAGGGACTTTGACCCTCGGGAAATCCCTTGAGGAGATTGGCGGAGCAGCTTTCGCATGGAATGCGGGGTTAACGGGAACTTTGACCATTCCAACCGGTGTGACATATATCGACTGGTATGCCTTCGCGGGATGCGGGTTCACCGGAATTCCGGAATTCCCAAGCGGATTGAAAGGGATCGGTGGCTATGCGTTTCTGGATTGCACCGGATTTGAAGGAACTCTGATGATTCCTGCAGAAGTAAAAAGCATTGAAGAGCAGGCATTCCACGGCTGCGTCGGTATCACTGGGGCCAGGATTCTCGGAAATGCCCCTGTCGAAATGGGAGCGAATGTTTTTGATGGTTGCGCCGAAGGGTTTACTGTCACCTATGCTGCCGGTTCATAAGAATGGATCCTGCCGACGTTATGAACATGATTCGACAACCTCTCAATAAACTCTGAACTCAGCAGAACACAAAGCAGCCGCCTGGCCTCACCCCCCGGGCGGCTGTTTTTCCGTGTTGAACGATTTGTCCGGAGACTTTTCCGGATGCCCTTGACAGAGGAGCGAAAATAGAATAAAATATTGATATGGAATAAATATGGAAAAGGACCTGGCCATGAATAACAGAACCAGATTCCTTGCAGGGCTGCTCTCCCTGCTGCTCCTCTTCACGAGCCTGCCCGTGATGGCAGCCGCCGGAGAGACCGGGACCTTCATCCCGACGAAAAAAGCGAAGGACGGCGCCCTCGTCGGCGACGTCAACAAGGACAACGCCGTCGACGCGACGGACCGCATGCTTTTGGCGCGCTTTCTCGCCGGCTGGGAAGGCTACGAGGAGAGGATCCTGTCCATGGACGCTGCGGACATCGACAGAGACGGCGAGGTCAACGCCAAGGACCGCATGCTGCTCGCGAGATTTCTCGCCGGGTGGGAAGGGTATGAAGAATACTTCACCAGGAATGGTGGAGATGACATACCCGATAACAACAGCAAAGCGATAGACGAAAGCCACATTGCAATAGGCTCCTATGAATACGAGGGCGAAATGTACGATGACGTCCACTACATCGACAACGAAGTCATCGTTGTTGCCGCGGACAACATCACAAAGACACAAATCGCCGAGCTTGCGGCTTCTTACAAAGCTTCCATCGTCGGAGCTATAGAGATGATTGGCACCTACCTCCTCGAATTTGATTCCGTAAAGACGATGGGCGAACTGCAACAAATCATTCAATCACTTCTCTCTGATTCCAACGTCGAGGATGCATATATTAACACTGTAAGTGAAGTATCGACTGATATCGAAATGCATAAACCTGATGATAATTGGGGCGGATCAGGCAAGTGGGATGCAGAGCCTACATCCGGGAACAATTGGGGGTTGAAAGCGATCCGTGTGCCGATGGCTTGGCAGCTGCTAATCGACAAATACGACAAAGATAATTTGTCGAGAATTGGGGATTATTCTAAAATACCCAGTGTTTCCATCGGTGTAATCGACTCATTATTTGATATTGATCATGACGACCTAATCATTCATTGTACTCATATTGAAGGGAACCTCAAGAATGCAGGTTCCAGAGAGCAAGCTGCCAAAGTGGATGATAAAGATACCTATGAACTGATTTATGCACATGGTACGCATGTGGCTGGTACTATCGCGGCAATCACTAACGACAAAAGAGGCGTTTCTGGCATATCGTTGAACAACGAGCTGTATGGTTATTCACTCGCGACTGGGCACAGCGGAATCAATAAATTCAGCGCAATGCTCTTTAATTTACAGGATGCTGTCAGCACTTTACTTGAAAAATCAAGCGGGAAAATGGTGATAAACTTCAGCATGGAAACCGGAACTTTTGGTTTTGGAGCTTTTGAATCTGCTAAAATGGCAGGAACACTGAAAAAATACATAAACAAAGGCTATGATTTCATCATTTGCGCTGCTGCCGGAAATGGAAAACTCAAGGAAGAAGGGGCAAAAGAGAAGGATGCTGCAAAGAACAGCATCTTTAATGCTATAGATGATTCAGAAATCCGATCCCGGATCATTGTGGTCACAGGTACAGAGATAGCCACAGTCGAAAACGATTCACCGGGCGTCCATGAAGAAATCCGATTAACAGATGGTTATAATTACGGCTCCCGGATCGATGTTTCTGCACCTGGTTCGTATATATGGAGTACAGTTCCCCCGAGTGAGAAATTTTCAAACAATCAAGATGTTTGGTATATGGGAGGTACTTCCATGGCCACCCCCCATGTTTCCGGTGTTGCTGCTTTGGTATGGGCGGCTGATCCCTCTCTCTCTGGGGCAGAAGTTAAGGATATCATCCTACAGACAGCTACTATTCAAGTTCCTGGTAAGGATAAAAAAGAGCTCTCGCATAATATGGTCGACGCCTACGCTGCGGTTGAGCTTGCAATTAAGGAATACTACACTGTCCATTTCGATGCCAATACCGGCGGTGGAGCGATGGAGGATCAGAGTATTGAGGTCGTAATCACCGGAGACTTTATCTTCCCGGAATGCGGATTCACACCACCTGACAGCTGTGTTTTCAAGTGCTGGCGTTTCAACGACAAGGATTACGCTCCCGGGGACACCATGACGGTAAACGGCGGCGGCAGCGGAACGGCTTATGCGGTGTGGACGAGTATTCCCGAAGATGCCGTCGAGTATAATGGACATTATTATCGTCTTTACACTAAGGATAATGCTTCGTCTTATGAAGAGTCACTCGTGTTCTGTAAAGAAAAAGGTGGATACCTCGCGACTCTGACAACGCAGGAAGAAAACAATTTTATCTATCAGTATATGCTCGAACAAGGTTATCAAAATGCATATTTTGGCTTGAGTGACGCTGAGCAAGAGGGGGTTTGGAAGTGGTGTACAGGAGAACCTCTCACCTATACATTCTGGAGCAGAGGGGAACCAAACGGACAGAATCCTCGCGAGGATTATGCGCTTTTCTACTATAAAAACACAGATGGATCATGGAACGACGGTGATTTTGGAGCTCCCAGTGAATTCATCTGTGAATGGGGAGATTACGGCGTGACCGTGGGGGGCAGTGAGGATCCAATCTTGCTCTGCAGCGTTATGAAGCCGACGGGCGGCGGTTCAAAGGATCTGAACGTGATCTGTGACGGTGTAAAACCGGAGGCTACTAACGCGACAGATTTGATGCAGTACGACACTTACCATGGAGGCTCAGGTCCCGAAGAAGCTTATGTGGGATTCCTGTACAATACACCGAGGACCGTAAGGGAGATCACCTTCACCGAGGGTAATCATTTCTGGGACGGTGGATGGTTCCGGGACGGTGCACCGCAAGTCGAGGTGTGGAAGGACGGTGGGTGGGTCCTTTGTGACTGTGATATCACACCAGATTACCCCGTTTCGAACAATCGTGAACTCTTCGGCGACGGATATGACACCTATGTCTTTCGGCTTCTGGAGCCTGTGCAGTGCTGGGGCGTGCGGCTCATCGGCACGGCGGGCGGAGAGCATGGTTTCATTAGCATTTCCGAGCTCGAAGTTCAGTGAGATGCCTGTACCGAACCAGAACCCCTCACCCAAACCCAAAGGAGCGTGCATCATGGATCCTTATCCCCGCCTCGGTTACTCATCCGACGAGATCCGCGAAGCCGCCCGGAGAGCCCGCGGGACGTGAATTCCCCGGTTTTTTCCCCGATTTTGGAAAAAGACTGGCAAAGCCCGTCCGTTTATGCTATAATAAGACCATCCGCCACCGATCCGAAAAGGAGAACCGACCATGGAACAGATTTACACCATCCCCGTCAACGAGGCGTTCGAAAAGGTACAGGAGGAGGACAGTCATATCTGTCCGTTCTGCCTGATGTACAACCGCCTCGAGGCGAACGAGCTCGACCTCATCCTCGGCGCGTCCATGATGGAGCCGGACGTCCGCCTCAAAACGAACGAGCTCGGCTTCTGCGACACCCACCTCGGGATGATGTTCGGCCGCCCGAAGCGTCTCCCCCTCGCCCTCATCCTCGAAAGCCATCTCGACCAGATCGCGAAGGACCTCGAGGGCAACATGGGCATGTTCATCGCCAAGACCGGCGACAATGCGGCGAAGCGCCTCGACCGTCTCGAGCACTCCTGCTACGTCTGCGAGCGGATCGAATACAATTTCTCGCGCATGATCGAGACCGCCGCGCTCCTCTGGCAGAGCGACTCGGCCTTCCACGACAAGGTGAAGAAGGCGCCGTACTTCTGCCTCCCGCACTACGGACGCTTCATCCGCGCGGCGAAGGACCGCCTCTCGAAGAAGGACTTTGCGGAGTTTTACGAGAGCGTCCACGCGCTCGAGACCGCGTACTTCGACGAGCTGCGCGGGGACGTGAGCTGGTTCTGCAAAAAGTTCGACTACCGCTACGAGAACGAGCCGTGGGGCAACGCGAAGGACGCCCCGGAACGCGCCCGCCTCTTCCTCTCCGGCACGCTGCATGTGCATGAGGAAGAGCTCAAGAAGAACGACGGCGGACTGACTTGAATTCAGAATTCAGAATGCAGAATTCAGAATGAAGGACGGAAAGGAGGCCCCATGTTCTGTCCGCGATGCTCCAAGGAAATCGAAGACGGCAGCCGGTTCTGCAACCATTGCGGGTATGAGATCGTCCCGGAGGCGAATTCGGTGAAAGAGCCGGAGCCCCGCGAGGCATCCGCCGCCGAAGAAGAACAGGAGCCGATCGTTTCCCACAGCGCGCTCGAATCGCAGTACGGCCTGAAATGGTACAAGTTCCTCATTTGGTTTGACATCTGGGCCACCGCATTGACCAATTTGGTTGCCACAGTCGCATATTTCACCGTATTCAATCCCTCGATGCGGGTCACGATGTGGTTCTCGGTTATCGTCTGCGCGCTTAATGCCGTTTATCTGCTTTTTGTCCGGCAGGCGCTTGCCCGATGGAAAACGTACGGTCCGCGTCTTTATCTGATTTCTTTCGTGATTCCGCTTGTCAGACGTGTCCTGACCATCGCCGTTGCGAACATCGAAGGAGGATCCGCCCTCCTTGCGCTGAACCGCACGGATTTCACGAACCTGATTTTAAACGTCGTTCTCTTCATCGTCAATTTCATCTATTTCCGGAACCGCGCGCCGCTCTTCACCGAGTGACGGCGGCCCGATCCATCCCCAGTAACCAAACACCGAAAGGAGTTTCATCATGGCAGAAGAATCCGTCAACTACGCGGAATACACCGTCACCAAAAAGGCGGAGGGGACCAATCTCCGCAAGCGCATCCTCCTCCTCGCCGTCTACCTGATCTACATCATCGCAGTCGTCACCGTCGTTGTCCTGACAAAGGGCGGCGGCGCCATGTGGGGGTTCCTCTTCTTCCTGCTCTTCATCATCATGGTCTTCTTCAGCTGGAAGCTGGTGAAGGAGGACCGGAAATACGAGTGCCTGAACGCGAAGCTCGTGATCTCCGAATTGAACGAGGGCATCGGCTCCAAGCCGAAGATCGTCTCCGAGGACCTCATCTCCTCCTACTCCCTCATCGCCCCGACGACCGAGGAATACAAGGAGCAATGGTCGAACGCCGACGAGATCAAGGACTTCCGCGGCGACTCCAAGTCCCCGGACTCCTACTTCGCCCGTCTCGAAAAGGACGGCAAAACCACCGTCATCCTCTTCGAGGTCACCAACAAGATGCTCAAGGTCATGAAGTTCTACAACTCCAAGGCAACGGTCGTCACAACGGTGAGAAGATAACGCCCCCCTTTTGCTTCTGATCCCCCTTCTTTTCGCATATACTGTGGCAAATCTCCCGAAAGGCGGTTTGCCATGGTTTTGCCCTCCGATGTTCCACGCCCCCTGCGCCGCACGCTCCTCTGCGGATTTTTGGCCGCGCTCCTCTGCGGGCTGATCCTCGGCGGATGCGCATCGTCGTCCGAGACGCTCCCCGCGCGCGTGTATGCGTCCGACGCCTCCTTCACCGCCTCCTTTCCCCCGTGCTTCGCGGGCGGCGATCCGGTCGTCTGCGCGGGCGAGAAGGTCGGCGGCACGATCACCCTGACCGTCGTCACCCCCGAACGTTCGGCGGGCGTGCGGATCGAAGCGGATCCCGTCCAGGGCCTCTGCACCTTCTTCCCGGCGGAGAACGGCGACCCGATCCCCGTCGATCCCGCGGCGGCCGAAGGCATCCTCGCGCCCTTCGCACTCCTCTGCGGACCCGCAGCGGAAGAGGCCCCCGTCTTTTCCCGCTCCGACGACGGGGAGGTGACCCGGATCGAATCCCCCGCCGGCACCCTCGTCGTCTCCCCCGAAGGAGTCCCCCTTTGCCTGATCGCCCCGGATTTTGCCGGGAACCTGCGCGAGATCACGATCGAGACGTGGACGGCAATGGAGGGAGGAGTTGGAAATTAAGAATTCAGAATTCAGAATTAAGAATGCAGAGTAAAGGCTGTTTCAATTCTGAATTCACTCCGAGCTATATCAATCATCAACGGAAAACGCCATGAAACACAAGAATACCGCCTTCATTTCCCGCGACGCCCTGCGTCAGAACTTCCTCGCCGTCGAGGGGATCGTCTCCGAAAACGCCGCACGGGCAGGCACCCCGAAGCCCCGCGTCATCTGCGTCGTCAAAGCGGACGGCTACGGCCACGGCATCGCGGCGGTCGC
>JAEEGL011912735.1_pt1 | contig 10552 bp, 8 predicted proteins | sample 9134231 | NCBI WGS metagenome assembly JAEEGL01 (sample SAMN16246548, study PRJNA631951) | gut metagenome | biome: gut microbiome; feature: rumen; material: fiber-attached | host: Bos | place: Iran: Karaj | collected 2018-10
TCAGTTTCTGCAATCTCAACATCTGCAACAAGGTAAGAAGTATCTACCAGAGTTCCCACACTGTCTTTTGCTTCAAGGGAATCTCCTACGGCAACATCTATGTCTGCAATTATTCCGTCAAAGGTAGCAGTAACTTTTCGCTCTGCAATTTTTTGAACAAGAGCATTGCGCTGGGTTTGCATGAGTTCCAGTTCTTTTTTTGAACCTGCAATTTTTGTTGTTTCCATGTCGTAGTCGTGTTTGGCAAGATTATATTTCTGGGTGGTATCATCCATCTGCATAATCACATCGCCTTTTTTTACGTGGTCTCCCTGCTTTACGTAAACCGCCATTACTGTTCCGTCAGAGAGAGCCTGAAGGGTCTGTTCCTGGGCGGCAGAAGCAACGCCTGCAATATCAATGGCATTCTGATACACTTCTTTTTTTACAACATAAGTTTCTGTAAGGGCACTGCTTTTTACCACAACACTTCTTGCAATAAAAAGTCCTGCTCCCACAAGCACAAGAAGAACAGAAGCGATAATTAAAATACGAAGAGTTTTTTTTGTCATTGCCATTATTCAGTCTCCTTCTTTTCTTCCTGCAAAAGTTCACCGTCCCTTCGGAACAAAAGCTGGGTTTCATCATTGTATATAATCAGCTGAATGTCATTTATAAGACACTGTATGCGGTAATTTTCTTTGTTCACATGAGACGAGCGGTATTCACTTTCTGTAATTACACCGCGGTCAAAATATAATTTATTATCTGCTTCAAGCTGACTGTAAAGGGTAAAGAATTCCAGGTTGCTTTTTTTACTCCAGAGAATATCTTCAAGAGAAGTTTCCTGAGTGATTACTGCAGTTTCATATTTGTTTTCTGCAGACCGAATGGAAATCATTTCCTGTTCTTCATCCAGCCGTAATTTTTTTTCACTGATTGAGTTCTCGAAAAATGCACTGGGGTCAAGGGAAAAACCAAGACTGTAAGAGGGATTAAGACTTTCTGTATTCATGGGAAGTGAAAGACCTGTATTAACGGAAAGGGCACTGTTCTTTAATGCAAAACCAAGTCCTGCATCAAGGGAGTCTACCTTGGAATTATTAAAAGCATTTTTATTTCCAAAAGTGTAACCCACAGAAGCCGTAAGAGAAAATGCCTTGTCTGCCTTACGGGTACGATCGTTTATATGTTTTGTCCAGAGGGCCGACTCAATTTCTGTATAATCATTTTTGTTAAAGGAATGAACATCCACCGCCTGCACGGAAATAATTTCGTCCGGAAGATATTCCATTGCATTGCTTCCTTCATATTCTTTTCCGCAGCGGGAATAAAAAATCTTCATTTCCCTTTCCAGTTCATGCTGTTTGTTTTCCACAGTGCGCCTGTCAGAAAGAACCTGCATTTGCGCAGACCGGTATTTCGAAGACCCTGTACTGTATCCTTTTGCACGAACTTCTTCAAATTTTATTTCATCATCATAAAGATCTTTTTCTGCCTTAATGATTGAAACTGCTATTTGAAAAAGTGATTTGATGTAGGTGTAAAATTCTTTTTCTGCCGTAACAAATCCGTTCTGTAAATTTCTCTGTGCGGTAAGAAGTGTGCGCTGAGATTTTAAAAGTGCTATTTCTCTTTTTTCCCTGTTGCCTGAAAATAGATCTGCACTTAAAGATAAACTTGTGTTGGTAAACTTTGTTTCTGCAGATGAGTCGAAAGTTGAAGAAAGGGTGAAAGAAAGATTGTTTCCCTGTGGAATGGAAAAACTTGCAGAAGGGGAAAACTTTATTGTTGTAGAATCGCCTGTAATAAAACGAATGGTTCCGCTTGAAATTTTAAAACTCAAGCCCTGGGAGATTTTTGTTGACTCATGTGACAGCATCTGCTGTTCAACTTCCGCCGAAAGGTTCTGTAGACTCAAGTTGTTCTGGAAGTAGCCTGTAAGCAGTTCGCTCAGCGTTGCCTCTGCCGCAAGGGGAAACATAAAAGTCAGCCCCAGCAGGCAAAGGCATATTTCTTTCCGAAGTTTCATAATACTACTTTAGTGCAGAAACCTTAAAAGGACTTTTAATTATTCCTCCGAATCATCAAGCACAGATGAAGGCATATTGGTCTGCTTTCTTGGTTTTGCTTCTTTCTTTTTATCTGCATTTACACCAGTTCTGATTTTAAACATGGAGTCGTCAAACTTATCTTCAAAACCAAAATGCCTGATGACGGCAGCAGAAATTTTATTGTAAAGGAAAAAACTTAAAAGAAGTCCGCCCACAAGGCAAACCATAAGGGCTGCAGAAAAAATGGAAGAACTTTCTACATGAAAAACAAAACGCAGCAGGGCAAAACTTCCCAGTACCAGTGCAGTAATGACCAGTACTGTAAGAAGAATATTTGCCGCGGTTGAAATTACAAGATACAAAAGTGTAAAACTTTTTTTATTCATTTTTCTTCCTTAGATTTTTTTGAATCCTTAACAATCTGAACAATGAAGGTGATGATAAAAATAATTCCGCATACTACTACTGCAGAATCTGCCACGTTAAAGGTTGGCCAGCGTTCCCAGGAGAGCCAGGAGAAAGGTCCCTTCTTTGGGAAAGATGCACCTTTAATGCTGCCAAAGAAAATGCAGTCAATAAAATCAACAACTCCATCGGGACGGAAGAAACGGTCAACAAGATTTCCAAGTCCACCGCCAAGAATGCCGCAGATTGCCCAGCGCTGAGTCTGAGTAAAATCTTTGTTCCTGAAATAAATTACGTAAACAAGAATAATTACAATCAGGGGAATGACTGCGAATAAAATTGCACGAACATTCTGCGGGAGGGATGAACCCATACTAAAGGCAACTGCCTTGTTGCGCACGTGAATAAAACGAAGGACAGAACCCAATACGTTTATAATGCCGTCTTCTTCGCTTGAAAAAGGATTAAGTCGGGGAATAAACTTTACAACCAGTGCCTTTGTAATCTGGTCAAGCAGCAGCACGATTGCTGAAAGTGAAAGCGGTATGATTTTTTTTGTAAGCTCTTTATTCTGATTCATGATTTCTCCAGTATACTATTGAAGTTTATTTTCGTCCACTGCCAGTGAAGGAAGAGAAGCCTGACTGTTTGCAGAAACTTCCTCTGCCATGGAAAAGGCTTTTTCCAGTTCACTTGCCATGTGACTTGACATGTAAAGACTGCCGTCGCGCTCAACGCCCATAAATCTTGCAGTAAGAGGCTCCGTGTTTTCTATTGGACCAAAACCTTTTGTTTCATAAGCACTTGTTTCTGCAAATTCATAGCAGCCGTCAAGAAGATTTCTGTTTGCTTCCTGAACTTCTGTAAAGATTTCTGCATCATCTTTTTCTGTAACAAAGAAAACAAAATCTTCTTCCCTTACACCGGAAAGTTTTATGAGGGAATTACATTCATCTATCAGCAGGGAACGATTGTCCTTTAATAGTTTTTTGTATTCCTCTTCTCCCCTGTTAAAGAAGACGTAGTTAAAACCAAAGCGCCTGAAAGAACGGAAGTCCATTGAGTTGCCAAAATATTTTTGTTCAGGAGTATTAAACTCACCCACGTAAACAAGGAATCCATCCTTTGCAAGTTTTGCACAAACCGCTTCGTACACTTCCGGAGCAGAAAGTTTTGAAGGAATGAAAAGAATGACTCTATTTTTTTCTACAGATTCTTCTTTATCTGTCTTTTCATATTTCCACACTTGCGCAGTGTTTACTTTTAATGGATTGTCTTCGGAATTAAAACCTTCTTTAAAATTTCCGTGATAGGAAGTAGAAGAAAGAGTAACTCCGTATTTTTTTAAATTTACAAGAGCCGGACGGAAGTAAATTGCAAGTACAAGGCAGGCAATTACAAGAACCATGTTCACTATGGAAATGAGAACAAAAGAAAATCCGTAGTGGTCAATTACAAGATGGGAAAGAAAACGCAGGAGTGCACGTACGTTCCAGATTGCAACAAAAAGTGCCAGGGCAGAAATCAGAAAATCAAAGGCAGTAAGACCCCATGCAAGAATGTTCAGCACAGACACCAGAAAAGCAACGAGAGGAACTATTGCCAGTGCATCTGACTGAACTTCTTTTATAAAAAGAAAACGGGAACTTGAAAGAAGAAGCAAAAAGAGTACCAGAAGTTCACTGATAAAATGATTTGCCATGAAGCTTTCCCTACTGTAATTTCAAAGTCCAGGAATAAAGTATCTTCTCAAAGTAAGCGCGGTTTTTCTGATAGGCTCCTTCAAAAACTGTAAGTGAAAAAATGTGGGCACTGCCGTCTTCTTCACGGAAGAGAGTTTTAAACACACGGGTCACGCCGTCTCCTTCGGAATACCAGAGCACACAGGATTTTGCAAGAAGATTATCTGCAGAATTTTCCCATTCACTTTTACTGTGCTTCCAGAGAGGATATGAATGTGTGTGTCCCATGAGGGAAGACTTAAGGGCACGGAAGTAGGAATCCTGGTCAATGCTGTCTCCGCTCATCATGGTAAGAACTGCAACATCACCCAGCACCCAGAGGTTTTCCATGCTTTGAGTCCAGGCTTCATCAAGTGTAACTTTCTGTTTTCCATAGTTTACGGGAAGAGGATTTTTATTTGACTTTTTGATTTTTCTTTTTTTATCCTGCGGAAGTTTTTTGATTCCCCTGTAGGAAGAAAAAGTGTCGTCGCTTGAAGAAAGCACCCGCCCCGCAGTTTCTACAGAAAATATTTCTTTTCCTGCAGCAGAAATAGAACGGATGTTAAAAAGAGGAACGAAGGGGTCGTATTCCAGTACAACTTCTCCGCCAAACTCAGAAAGATTTTCTGTGCTTTTAAGAAGACTCATGTCCTCAAAAGAAACTTTTTTTCTTGCAGAAACAAATGTGTAAAAAAGAGAATGAATGTAGTTTACAATGTCTGTATCCTCTGCAGTACCAGCCCCTACAATTTTTTCTCCGGTAATCTCAAGGTTTTCCCCTTCAGGATTTATGGAAAGGTAAACGGTTATATCCTTTTCAGTAAGCTTTGCTTTTTTGTCCGCAGGTGAATAGTAACGGGCACCATAAGTTCCTTCATCAAAAGTAATAAAACCAATTATGCTTTCCCGTTTAAAACTGCTGTCCCTGTAATAGACAAAGTCGCCGGAAGAATCTGCTAAGGGAGACTCAAAACCCGGCAGTGCAAAAACTGCTGCTGCTGAAAAAAGAAGCAGAGAAAAAAATGCAAGTTTTGTTTTGCAGAGAATATTTTTCATAAAGCCTTCCTATGCTTCAAGAGCAACAAGTGCGTCTTCTACCATCTGGGCAACCTGGCTTGTAGCAGAATCAAGCGGAATAAGTTTTGCTTCAGCCTCGCTTCTGAGTTTAACTTCTACATTGGGAAGATTTTTGTCGCCAACGGTAATGCGGATGGGGAAGCCCATAAGATCCATGTCATTGAACTTAACACCGGGGCGTTCATCTCTGTCATCAAGAAGAACTTCAATTCCTGCTTCCGTAAGTTCCTTGTAAAGACGGTCAGCGGCTTCTTTCATTGCTCCATTGTACTTGATTGGAACAATTGCAACCTGGAAGGGAGCAACACTCATCGGCCAGATAATTCCCTTGTCGTCGTGGTAGGCTTCAACAATACTTGCAAGAACGCGGTCAACACCGATTCCATAGCAGCCCATTGTTGGAACAGAAGCTTTTCCGTTTACGTCCAGGTAGGTAACACCCATGCTCTCTGTGTATTTTTTTCCAAGCTTAAAGATGTGTCCCAGTTCGTTTCCTTTTGTGCTGTAGAAAGTTCCGCCGCAGCAGGGGCATTTGTCTCCGGGAACTACTGTGCGGACATCTGCATTCATCCAGGCAGTATAGTCGCGGCCGGGTTCTACGTGTTTAATGTGGTAGCCTTCTTTACCTGCACCTGCAATTGCATCATGCATATCATTCACGCTTAAATCCTGAAGAATGGGGCACTTTACTGTAACTGGTCCAACAAAACCGTGGGGTGCTCCTGCAATCTGAAGAATCTCTTCGTCATCTGCAAGACAGACTTCGCTGGCTTTAAGGGCACCGGCAAGTTTTGCTTCGTTTACGTCAAGGTCTGCACGGATGAGTACACACACGTAAGAAAGAGGATAGAAGGTTAGGTTTCCTTCTGTTTTCTTTTCAAGTTTTTCGCAGTGGGGAGCCTTGCTTAAATCCAGAGTGCTGTTTATTACGCGGTAAACAAGTGCCTTAATAAAGGTCTTTGGAGTTGAGTTAAAGAACTTTTCCATGTCTGCAATGCTGAAGACATTTGGAGTTGCAACATCTTCGACTGGAAGATCTGTCTTCTTCTGAGGATTACCCTCGTTGTCAACAGCGGCATCCGGTTTGCAGGAAGCTTTTTCTACGTTAGCGGCATAATCGCAGTCAGGGCAGATAATAAGGGTGTCGTCACCAACTTCACTTTCTACCATAAACTCTTCACTTCCGCTTCCACCCATGGCACCAGTGTCTGCTTTTACAGGGATGACTGTAAGACCCAGTCTTTTGAAAATGCGGAGATAGGCTTTTGCATAAGCCTGATAAGTTTCGTCAAGCGACTCATCATCTGCGTTCATGGAATAACCGTCTGCCATGTTAAACTCACGGCCACGCATAACTCCGTAGCGGGGGCGGATTTCGTCACGGTACTTGGTGTTAATCTGATACATGTTGATTGGAAGCTGCTTGTAGCTTGTAAGACCTGCACGAACAATTGCTGTGTAGGCTTCTTCTGCGGTTGGAGAAACTACCATGTCCTGTTCACCACGGTTTTTTGCCTTAAGCATCTGTGGTCCCATTGTGTCCCAGCGGCCACTCTCTTTCCAGATGTCACCCGGAACAACAACAGTTGGGCGGAATTCCACTGCACCGGAGCGGTTCCACTCTTCCCGGATTGTATTTTCCACTTTATTGTATGCCTTAAGTCCAAGAGGCATATATGTGTAAAGTCCGTTTCCCAGTTTGCGGATAAGGTCAGCGCGCATCATGAGCTGATGGCTTGAAATGATTGCTTCTGCAGGGGCTTCCCTGAGGGTTCTGAATGGAAGTTGTGATGTTTTCATGATTGGCTATTATAAGGAAAAATGCTTTCATGGGCAACTGCCGGAAGCGGGAGTGGCAACGTTGAGAAGACCATAAAAAAAACACACTCCGTACCAAAAGCGTGACTGATGCCGCCGACCCGTCGGTTACGCAGCATGAACCACGTGCTTCGTGCACGGAATGTGCTCTAGAAATGTATGAGCTCATACATCTATGGATAAAATAGCAGTATCTGCGAAAAATGTCAAGATTTTCAACAGTTTTGCAAGAAAATGGCCAGTTTTTGCCACTTAAAAAGCTAAACCTTTAGTCTCAAAACTTTATGTTCATGGCAAGACCATATTTCATGTCAACGGGGTCCAGCAGGGGAACAAAGTCTATTGAACTTACCCCAGTGTCCAGGGCAAGGGCATAGGTCAGGGAGCGGTTGTAGTTTTTTGCACGGATTGCGGCACATACAGTACTTCCTATCATACTGCAGGCTTTTATGGCAATTCCAAGAGCAATGTAGGGCCCCATGGTTTTTGCAAGTAAATCATTGTCAGGATTACCGCCGGAAATAATCAGGCCTGTAAGTGAAGCTTTTCCACCGGAAAGCGGGAATACAAAAATATCAACCAGAAGTGTAATGGGAAAAAGCAGCACTGCCCCCATTAACTGACTAGCCGCAGCATCATTTTTAAAAACTTCATTCATTCCCAGAACGGGCATGAGCCAGGCCATTACATCAGAGACAAGAAAAGCTGAACCTGCAATAAAGTCACTTTGAATAAAATTTCCAAGACCAAAACCAATAGTAAAAGTCTGCCACAAAAAGTCCATAAAGTGATATTCCATGTGGTTTTGCCTGTAGGCTTCTTCCCTCCAGGAAAGAGGCACCTGTTCAGAAACAAAGCGGATATCATCTGAGTTTTCTTTGAGCATTTTTTGTGAATTGAATAAATCCGCTACATAAATCTGACTGCGGATATCGCTCAGGTAACGTTTTTCTTCTGAACTTTTTACTTTTATTTTTCCAAAGATGCCTAAATCTTTTTCAGCACCTTCCTGAGAAAGATCATAAGTATTGTCACGGAATGTAAGGGCAGTTTCCTGGCAAAAAGCCTGCATGGGAAAAGAAAATGCAAGAATTACAAACAGCGATTTAAAAACTTTTCCCATGCTCATATTTTACTCCTCTCCGTTCCAGCAATAAGTACAAAGTTTACAGTGATCGATTCCGGTTGAATCAAGCATATCATCAAGGCGATGGAAACGCAGGGTGGTAAAGTGCAACTGTTTTCTGATTTCTTCCACCATGTTTGCATATTCCTCTGAATCAGGGTCGCAGTATTTTTTAAGAGTCTCTTCGCTTACATTGTCCCCTTCGAGCTGTTTGATTACACGGCGGGTAATAAGATCCATCTCACTCTTTGAACGGCTGAAGTTAAGGTACTTGCAGCCAAAAACCAGTGGCGGACAGGCGGGACGAATGTGAACTTCTTTTGCACCGCTTTTGTAAAGGAAGTCTGTTGTTTCACGAAGCTGGGTTCCGCGTACAATGGAGTCATCTATGAGAAGAATTTTCTTTCCTTTGATGAGGGGCTGTACAGGAATGAGTTTCATGTGGGCAATAAGATTTCTCTGATCCTGACTTGTGGGCATAAAACTTCTGGGCCAGGTTGGAGTGTACTTAATAAAAGGACGTGTAAATGGAATACCGCTTTCGTTGGCATAACCTACTGCATGGGCTGTTCCAGAGTCAGGCACTCCCGCAACAGAGTCAGGTTCTACACTACCCTTATCTCTTTTTGCAAGATATCTGCCGCAGTTGTAGCGCATGGTTTCCACATTAACGCCCTCGTAACTTGCAGTGGGGTAACCGTAGTAAATCCACAGGAAGGTACAGATTTTCATCTTGTCACCGGGTTTCTGCAGCACAGTGTAACCGTCGCTTGTAATAAAATCCACTTCGCCGGGGCCAAGTTCATGACAGTCAGTGTAACCAAGGTTTACGTAAGCAAAGTTTTCAAAACTTGCACAGTAGGCACCGTCTTTTTTTCCAATCTGAATGGGAGTACGGCCAAGTTTATCACGGGCGGCAAATATTCCCTCTCTTGTCATAATGAGCATGGTCATGGAACCCTGAACTTTTTCCTGCACATACCTGATTCCGTCAAGCATGGTTTTCTTCTGATTTATAAGGGTTACAATAAGTTCCGTCTGGTTAATTTCACCGCCGCTCATCTCAAGAAAGTGAGTGTGACCTCCGTCAAGAACTTCTTTTACCAGTTCATCTTTGTTAGTTACAATTCCCACAGTGGTAATGGCAAAATTTCCAAGATGAGAGTTTACCAGAAGGGGCTGGGGTTCGTAGTCAGAAATGCAGCCTATTCCAAGCTTTCCGTGCATTTCGTTGATATCATTTTCAAACTTTGTTCTGAAAGGAGAATTCTGAATATTGTGTATTGAACGCTGAAACTTACCGTCCTCACCTAAAATAGCAAGACCTCCGCGCCTTGTTCCCAAATGGGAATGATAATCTACACCAAAGAACAAATCCAGTGAGCAGTCAGACTTAGACGCAACACCAAAAACTCCACCCATAACACAGCCTCCGTAAAGTGTGCTCAGTTTAGCATATTTTTGATTTGCACTCAAGAAGTGGCTTTTGTCAGCCGATTTTTATATATATGAAAAAGATTCAATGCCTGATTATTGCATTTTTGTTTTTAACCCCGGTTTTCTCTCTGGAAGTTGATAAGCCTGAGCTTGAAGGAGCCGGCAGTTCACAGATTGAATTTGAAAACTACGGTGGTCCCTACGCTGTAATTGAAAGTGCAGAAGCAATTACCGGCATTGGAGAAGCACTGGGCCGAGTTGTGCGTGAAAAACTTACGGAGCCCGCAACAGTTGAACCAAATGGAAAATACACCCTTATTCATGCAGTAGACGGAGAAAAATCTGACCTTCTTGACGGAGACATACTTGTTCTTTCAGAAACCGCTGGGGTTGACCACATTAAAAACTTAAGGCGAATCCTTACCGGTTACCTTAATACCGCCTACGGTTACAGCAGGGAAGACTCAGAAACTATTGCAACTTTTGTTACCATATATAATGCAGTTTACAGAAAGCAGATTGAAACCTTTAAGAGCAAGTACAAAGAGGTCGTTTTAAAAAACCTGAGTGCAGAAAAAGCAGGTCTTTCCACAAACTGGGAAGAATGGGCAGGAAACACCCAGATTGTAATTCCACTGCGCGACCCTGACGGCGGCATTTCCACAGTGGACACTACCACAATCAGTGATGAACAGGTAATTGAAGCCCTTAAGGAAGAAGAAGACAAGGGAATTGACATCCGCGAACAGCTTACAGACATAAAGGCTAACGAAGCGGGAACGGCACAGGAAAAAGCAAAGGATGCCCAGAAAGATGCCGCTGCACAAAAGAAAGAGGGTAACACCGAAGCCGCTAAAAAATCAGCAGAAGTTTCTTCAGAACAGCAGAAACTTGCAGACACAAAGGCTCTGGAAGTAAAACAGGACAGGGCA
>JAEEGL012613745.1_pt1 | contig 10552 bp, 9 predicted proteins | sample 9134231 | NCBI WGS metagenome assembly JAEEGL01 (sample SAMN16246548, study PRJNA631951) | gut metagenome | biome: gut microbiome; feature: rumen; material: fiber-attached | host: Bos | place: Iran: Karaj | collected 2018-10
CTCTTCGTGTATATGATAACAGAAACCAAGTCCCATAAAACGGACTTCAAAAATTTTTTTAACTTTTTTTCGACTGCTCCGGAATGGATGTGTTTTCAATAACTCTTTCTTTACATCTACGCGCTCTTATGATACAATAAACAAGTATATTATTGCGGAGGGTTGAAGATGGACAGAATCGGCATAAGCGGCATTCACTTTACGGATGATTCCGGGCGTATCCGTTTTTTTAACGGAATGAATATTGATGACAAGCTTATCGGCGATACCTTCAGGTATAATCTCGACGATGAATTTTTCTCTTTATATACGGCAAACGGTTTTAATCTTATCCGCCTTGCCGTGCAGTGGGCTAATATTGAGCCGCGGCAGGGTCAATACAGCGAAACATATCTGGAATCGCTCGACAGGATATTTCGTCTTGCGGAAAAACACAATGTCTATATTCTTCTTGATATGCATCAGGATCTTTACTCAGGTTTTGACGGCGTCGGAGGTGGCGACGGCGCTCCCGGCTGGGCGTGCCTGACCGACGGATACAAAGCTAAGCCGTATAAATTTGTCTGGGCGGAAGCGTATGTTTTCGGAAAGTGGGTTAAACGCAGTTTCGATCATTTCTGGAGAAATGACGGAGTAAACGGCAAAGGACTTCAGGATCATTACGCCGCGCTTTGGCGGATGATGGCTGAAAGATACGGCGATTCTCCCGCGCTTTTCGGCTTCGACTTTCTCAACGAGCCGTTTCCCGGCACATTCGCGGTAAAAATGGTGAAGCGTATTGCCGCAAGCGCCGTAAGACAGATTCTGACAAGTAAAAAACTAAGACGCGGCGCGCTTGTTTCGGCGCTCATTCATAAGGACAACAAGGCGCTGCTTGACGGAATCCCGGGCTCGATAATCAGGGATATTATGAATAAAGCGGATGCGCTTGAAGCCGAATTTGACCGTAAAACATACGGCCCGTTTCTCAACAGGATGGCGGAGGCAGTCCGCTCGGTTACTTCAAACGGCATTATGATGATTGAACAGCCGTATCTCTGCAACGGCGGAGTGAAGCTTTCCGTTGAGCCCATCACCGTGAACGGAAAGCGTGAGCCGCTCCAGTGCTTCGGGCCGCACGCCTATGATATGACTGTGGATACTCCGCTTTATAAATACGCGAACGCGGACCGCGTCAAAGCGTTTTTCGGTGAAATGAGAAATTCCCAACTCCGTCTGAATATTCCGGCGGTTGTAGGCGAATGGGGAGGATGCAGTGATAACAAAGATACCTCATGGTTCCCGCACGCTTTTGAACTGCTTGACTATTTTGACGGAAACTGCTGGGGTCAGCTTTACTGGGATTATCACGGCGACGATATGACCGCTCCGCTTATGACGATGCTCAGCAGGACCGTTCCCGTCGCGGTGGCAGGGGAAGTCATACGCTACGGTACCGACAGGGAAAACAACGTTTTCACGCTTGAATATGTATCGGATAAAGGCGGGGAAACCCTCGTCTATGCGCACGCTCCGTTTGAAGCCCGTTGTGACGGCGAAATCAGGACCGTTTGCTCATATCCGAACGGAGCATCACTCATCTCGGTAACCGCGGACGGCGGCAGTCACAAATTAACTTTGCAATTCTGAAAGGAAAAACGGTATGGAATTTCTTAATAAAGGAATCGGAATGCTTAAAAGTGTGAAGACCTACTGGAAAAAACCGGCTGAGGGAAACTATATGTCTTTCCGTGAGGTTTTCGCATACTCCGTCGGAGGACTCGGAGCATATTCGATATTTACTATGGCGCAGGCGCTTCTGCTCTCAACCACAAATGTTATCATCGGCAACACAATAGGAATCCAGCCGATGCACATGTATGTGATGTACGTTATCTCCGTTATCACAAATATACCGCTCACGATGGTGCGCGCTAATATGGTGGATAACGTTAAATACAAGCAGGGAAAATACCGCCCGTATCTTCTGAGAATGGGCGTGCCGACTGTTGCCGTTTCTCTCCTGTTTGTTTTCACTCCGTATTCGAAAGTTTCTTATATCTGGCGCTGCCTGCTGATATTTGTATATAATTTCGGGCTTCAGTTTTTCTATAATTTCTTCTATGACGCCTATGAGAATCTTATTCATGTTCTCTCTCCCAATTCACAGGAGCGCACCAACGCGACGGCTATCAAGAGTATGATATATTCTCTCTCTCCGACCGTGACCAATTTTGTGACTCCGCTTATAGCGAACAAAGTGGCTGACGGCAATATGTATGACCTGAGAGTTTATCAGTGGCTCTATCCGTTTATCGCCGTAATCGGCGTGGGACTTATTATCCTCGTTTATGCGCGCACGGAAGAGAAAATAGTCATCGCCAAGACTCACCCGATGAAGGTAAAATTCACCGACGCTCTGCGCGAGGTGGCAAAGAATAAATATTTCTGGATTATTTCGCTTGCCGGCTGGCTCGGCTTTCTTGAAACCTGCACCTATGTTATTCTCCAGTGGCTTTACAACTATGCTCATCTGTGCACGGCGGAGCAGTATTCATTTATAACACTTATCCGCGGTTCCGCTTACGCCTGGGGAATGATTCTTGCTCCGTTCGCGATTAAACGCTGGGGCAAGAAAAAGGTGCTTGTGGTGACAAATCTTTTCAACATCTTTTTCCTCGCTCTCGTTTATCCGCTGATGGGCTCAATCTGGACCGTGCTGATGTGCATGTATTTCAATTCGGTTGCGGACTCCTTCATCCTTGTTCTTAATCCGACCATCCAGGCGGATATCCGCGACTATCAGCAGTATAAAAGCGGGGAGAGAATTGACGGTATGTTCGGAGCGGTTGCCCTTATCGGCTCTTTTGTGACTATGGCAACAAGCTCAGTCCTGCCTGCGGTTTATGAAAAATACGGTATCTACTCGGGCAACGGTTATGAAAATATGTATGATATTCTTTATGACCTGCCTACCCTCTACCGCCTTGTAGGAGTGCTTGTCATACTGTCCGCCGTAGGCGCGGCGCTGAACCTTGTGCCTTATTTCTTCTATGACCTGACCGAAACAAAGCAGAAGGCGATAATAAAGATTCTGAAGATACGCGCGATGTTTGAGGACTACGGCAACGGCGTTCTGAAGGATGAGGATATGGTCAGCACCGTCGATCTTATCAAGGAAGCCGGTGAAGCCGTAAGGCGCGGAAATCACGACCTCAAAGCGCTGAAAAATCAAAAGGTGTCGCGTGAGGAATACCGTAAGGCGGCCGCGGAAAACGAGGAATATGAAATAGGGCTTGCCGTTACGGGCGAATTGAATTATTTTTCAAGCCCTCAGGGTATCGCTCAGGTTGAACGCGCGAAAAAGCATGTCGAGGCCGGAATTGAAGGCATTATCAATATCACGCCCGACATACTTGAAAAGGCGCGGGCTCTGCCGGACGGCACTCAGGAGGAACGGCTTATAAAGAAAGACGCTGTTGCCGACGCCAAACTTGCTCTGCGCTCGCGTAAAGCGATGATTCGCTATTATTCAGACGGCGTCAGGCCGTTTGATGAATCCGGATATCAGAAACTGCTTGCGGAAGAGGCGGATCTTGAGCAGAAAAAACGCGACCTTCTTAATTCGGGCGGGGGCCGTGATGAAATCCGACGAGTCAATGCGCTCCAAAAGGAAAACGAAGCCGCGATAAAGTCGCAAATCGGGGAGTATCAGAGATTTTCCGAGAGTACAAAGATATTTTCGGCGTCAAAGAAACTCTGCGCGCAGGCGGAGAATTACGCTAAATACGGCGAACTTCTTACCCGTTATGATGCCCTCTCGTCGGGCAACGCGGAATAACACGCGCGTGATTTTTCCTTCGTTTTAAATTACAAAAAACTTGATTTTAAGAAAAAAGCGACTATAATTATATTAAACTAATCAGGAAAGGTGATTTATTATGAAAAAAATCGTTGCTCTTCTGCTGAGCGCAATTATGACATTTATGTTTATCCTGCCCGGTATCGCCTTTGAAGACGGTGCCGACGCCGCGAAAAAGCGTCTCGCTTTCCGCGATGACGGAAAATTCACGATTCTCCAGGTTGCCGATATACAGGATGACGCAATCCTCTCAAATCTTGCGAAACAGTCAATCAGAAACGCTGTCGAAAAAAGCAAGCCTGACCTTATTATGCTTACGGGTGACAATATTGCCGGTTATTCCTGCGGTACCAAAGGTCTCGCGAAAGCCGCTCTCAAAGCCGTAATGGATCTCTTTGAGGATATCGGTGTTCCCGTTGCCGCGGTTTTCGGAAATCACGATGATGACAATACGCCTTATACCAAGCTTGAGCAGATTGAGCAGTATGAAACATATTCCTGCTATGTCGGAGAAAAGGGTGTGGTCTGCGAGGCATCGGCAGGTAAAAACAAGACCATGAACGCCGGCACATATAACCTTCCCATTTATGATTCCAAAGGCAGCGACAAAGTCGCTTATAATCTGTGGTGCATAGATTCCGGCAACTACAATCCGGATGACACCTACGGCGGCTACGGCTATGTAATGCCCGAGCAGGTAAAATGGTATGTCGAAACATCCAATGCGCTCAAGGCGGCAAACGGCGGAAATCCCGTTCCCTCAATCGCGTTCCAGCACATTGCTCCTCCTCAGATTTTCAAAGCGCTTAAGGAAGTTGACAAAAATACCGAGGGCGCGGTTTCTCACGGCGGCAAGTATTATACGCTTCCCGACGGCGTTGACCGCAGTACAAACTGGCTGCTTGAAGCTCCCTGCCCGCCCGAACTTAACTTTGAGCCCGGCTACGCCGAGATTGACGCCATGCTTGAGCAGGGCGATGTCAAAGCGGTATTCTACGGCCACGACCATATCAATCACTATATCGTACCTTATGAGGGAATCGACCTTGTTTCCTCGGCAGGCATCACATTCCATTCATACAATGACGATCACAGGGGCTTCCGTGTGATTACGCTTGACAAAAACAATACCGATTCTTTTGATTCTTATTATCTCAGCGCCACCGATCTTCTTGAAAACGGCAGCACGATGGATAAGATTTCACTCGGCTTCAAAAACTTCATTGACGCGATAGTCAATTTCTTCAAAGGAATCTGGGACAAGATTTCAAACGGCTGATAAATCCGGTTAATAAAAATGCAGGCACCGATAAGTGCCTGCATTTTTTTGCTTATTGTAAAAGTTCTTTTATTTTCACGTGGCCATTTTCTGTGTCTGAAGCCTTCGGTGAGCGCAAGGCCCGGGCAACCCAGTCTTGTGCTGAAAGGTTTTTATGGGGCAATGCTGAGAAGAAATAACACAAGTGCGGCCGGCCCGATAAAAGGCGCGATTATCAGTTTCAAGCCGGTAAGAAAACCGAGTGCAAAAGAAATCATTTTTTCATCTCCTTATAAATTATTCGTTTATTTTCAAGGCTTTATTTCCAACGTGGGAAGCAAACCAACAGGTCGTGGAATAATGCGATAATGTATCAAAAAAGTATTAATACATTATTACCTGATTCTGACATCACAAGGGCTGTGGTTTATTTGTTCATTCTGCCTTTTATTTGGCTGATTCAACGCCGAGGAGTTTGCCGAAGCCTTTTACTATATCCGACGCGCTTTTGCCTGAAACGGTCAGCAGCATTGAGTTGGCAATCTCGTCTCCGCCGTCGGCGTTATAGATGAGAAGGGGAGTGAGAATTCCTTTGGTGGTGACCGGGTCGGGGAGGTTATATCCGATGGCGTCGTTGGTTATACCCATAACAAGCACCTGCTTGTCTTTATCGCCGGACGCTTCTCTGACCATATTCTCGAGGGTCTTGTAATTCCAGTCTTTTCCGCTCCAGGACTGCGGACCTTCCCATTTCGTGTTGCCGTCATAGCCGTCTTTTGTGCCGTAAACACAGGCGGGCGAAAGCTCTCCGGGAACAGTTATAAAAGCGACATCTCCGCCGAGTTCAATATAGCCGATTTCAGCCATGATGCCGTAGCCGCTCTTTGCCGTTGAGGAACGCACGGCGTTGAAGCCGAGAATACCCGATGAGGCGCCGAGCTGCAAAAGACCGAAATCGCAGTCGATAAGGATTTCGGTTGCCTTGATATTGACCGTCGGGGAAACGGCTTTCTTTTTGCCTGCGGCATCAATAACGAAATGCGCGAGCGCGTAACCCTTTTTATACATATCGCCGAAGCCGGGTTCGCAGCCTTCATAAAGCTCCGCAGTGACCTTTTCGCCGTATCTTGCTACCCATTCGTCTCTTGTCAGCGCTTTTGAAGCCGCCCATTTTTCGGCGGCTTTGCCGATTTCGGCATCGGCGGTTGAAACGCCTGCCTGTGCTCCCTGAATAAAGAGGAAATTATATCCGGCGTCCTTCATCGCGAGCTTCATATAGTAAGGATAGTCGCAGTCGGTCATATGGGTTTCCTGGGCGTTCGCGGAGACCGGATGAGCGCCGATATTGGAAATAATTGTTTTTTTGCCGCTGCGTGATTCAAAAATAAACGATGAAAATCTGTTCTGAGTTTTGGCGCCGCTGTTGAATTTGTCTCTCGCACCGTCAACCTCAGCGGTGTTGAAGAATGAAAGGTTACCGCTTTCCATTCCCTTGAACGCTCTCTCAACGGCATCGGCTGTCTTTTCAACGAGCGTGTCGTGCATATCTTTTTCAAGAACAAGTATATACTGGCCGGGGATAAAGCGTTTGAAAAGGTCTGCGGCGAGAACGCTGAGAATTTTCTTCCAGTACATTCCCTGAATGTCAAGCCCCGCGTGGCAGTGAGTCGCGCTGATTGTGCAGGAAAGGATATCTTCGGAAGTGACGCCGTATTTCTTCAGCTTTTCCTCGATTCCTTTTCTGATATCGCGGCAGGTTAAGCTTGTGATACCCACGCCGTCAACGCTTGCCATAATGATAAGGTCTTTTTTGCCGTTGCCGTTTTTGTCGCTGTTATTGGAAAGAACAAAAACATTGACATTCTGGCCGGAATAAATCTTATTGATTTCCGCCTGATAACCGCCGCCGCTGTGCATCTTGTCAAGACAGTAGCCGTTGGGATCGGGATTGCCGTCAGCGTCACGGCGCCATTTTTCGGGGATAACACTGTTGTCTGCGAAGCCCGCTTTCCAGCCCGTTCCGCTGACCTTGCCGTTGGTTCCGGGATAGAAATATTCGCTTTCTCCGATTTTGTAATCCTTTGCGTTTTTCACTCCGAAACGGAGGTTAATCGCCGTAAGAGCAGCAAAAAGGCCGTCCTGAATAACGCCGAAAACATTATCAACCGCGTGCTCGGCAAATCCGTAGCCCTCTTTGCTTCCGTTTGCGGCAAAAGCGTTCACGGTTGTAACGGCAATCATTGCGGCGGAAAGGATAATCGCTGTTGCTTTTTTAAGAACTTTCATTTCTTTTTCCCCTTATTATGTATTCCCTTTCCGATGGAAAGAGTATTGTTAACCGGATTTATATGACGGTATATCCGTTGTTCTTCAGCAGTGTCAATGCATTTTCATAGTTTTCTTTTTTTACGAGAATATAGTCTGTGTTATAAGTCGAAACTGTAAAAATGCCGATATTGTTTTCCGCGAGCAGGGCGGCAATCGGAGAGAGTACTCCGACAAGCGAAAAATCCAGAACACCCTTGATGCGGAAAGCCCGCCAGCCGTCTTCGCGTTCCAGAGTATCCTCCGGCGCGTTTTCCGTAAGACAGACGAGCGATAATTCCTCATTGGTTTTGCCTGTGAAACAGAATTCTGCAGAAAGGTCGGACGGCTTGATTTCTTTAACTTTGCATACGGAAAAATCCAATTTGAATGTTTCTATTGTCATTGTTTTTTCCCGAACCTTTCCGTTATGTCTTTTTCACACTCAAGCAGAATTCTTTCGGTCTGCGCTCCGTCAATGTCAAGACCGGTTGCTTTGATGAGCTCCGTGTTTCCGATGCCGTAAAAATTCTTCGCGAGCGCGTCAACATATCCGAATCCGTAGTCTTCCGGAAAAAACTCTCCCCCGGCGGTCGTGACATAATAAAGAGTATCTGCGCGGCAGAGACCTTCGGGTATGCCCTCCTGCGTGTATCTGAAGGTCAGCCCGATAACATTCACCTGCTCAAGATAAACCTTCAGCAGCGCGGGGAAGGAAAGATCCCAGAACGGCGCGGCGATAACAATCGCGTCTGCCCGGGCAAAACGGGCGGCATATTCAAACAAGGGAGCGGTAAAATTTCCTTCGTATATAAGGCGGTCTCTCTCTGTAAGAAATTTTTCATCCGCGGCGGGAAAAGAGCAGTCCGCGAGACGCAGACGCTCATACGGCTCGCCGAGTGTGTTAAGCAGATGCTCCGCCAGGCGCAGAGTGCGCGAGTCCTTCCGTACACAGGCATCAACAAACAGTATCATCTGAAACTCCTTCCCGGTGAGCTTTGCCACCGGTTTTCCGAATTGTGATTATCATTACCCCGGCAGGTTTCGGATTAGGCCTGCCGCAATGTTCGCACAAAAGCGCGATTTAAATTTTTGATTGAATTATCATACACGCCGTGCCGGCTATTCCGGAAACAATTCCCGCGACAAAAAATATAATCATTCTCTGATGCAGTCTGTTATAAAGATTTGCCGAACCGTCAAGCACATTGTGATATACATGCAGATTCAACGCGGCATACAGCAGCGACAAAACGCAGGCGATAATACATACAATACCGAGAATTAAAAGTATCTTTTTCATAATTACCTCGTAAATTAATGAACATCATAATTATTATATCACACCGTTACGAAAAAATAAAGTACACAAAACGCACTTGCAGCAAAAAGCGAGTTTTTATTTGACTGTTTCGGAAATCTGAAGCAAAAAACGGTTGATAATCCGGTGCAACTGCGGCATTAAAAAAGCGTCTCCGATTGATTTCAACTTTTTATTGCGCGGATACGGGTAGATATGGTATGATTGTTTTGAAATATCCGGCAACAAGAATCGAAATATACGGGGGGGAAAACAAATGTACTATTTATTTGTGGTTTTGAAAACACTGCTTGTCTGTCTTTATGCCCTGGAGGCTGTATGCAGCCCCATTACCGGCGGAGGCGACTTTGAGCCTTCGGCTCCCGTCAGCCCCGGCGATACGTCAAAGTATATGCGCGCAGACGCCGTTGATACCGGCGTGGAAATCTACGCCCCGAGCGAGAATGGCGGCGGCTATCACTACGGTCCGTCGATGATTCTCAACACCGACGGCAGTCTTGATGTCTGGTGCGCGACAAACGGATCCGGCGACGTTGCCGATTTTGTGGGATATTTCCGCCTGTATGACGGAGGAAAGCGGCGCAGTATTGAAAAGACGGTTATAGAGGCGACAGGCGGCGGATGGGACAGTTTTTCGACCTGCGACCCGGGCGTCATAAAGTTCGGCGGCTACTACTATATCGGTTACACAACAACGCTCGACAGGCGCGGCGTTGATAACGACATCTGTGTTGCGCGCAGCAAAAATCCGGACGGTCCGTTTGAAAAATGGACGGGCAGCGGCTGGGGAGCCGAGCCGGCTCCGATGATTGAATATGACGGTAATCCGGATTACTGGGGAGCGGGCGAGCCCTCCTTCGTCCTTATGGGCAATGAACTCTATGTGTATTACAGCTGGAATACCGACACAACCTCAACCCGTCTCGCTGTCGCGGATGCCACGGACGAAAACTGGCCCGCAACGCTTAAATATAAAGGCGTGGCGATTCCCGACAAGCAGAGCGGCGATTCAGCCGACGTGAAATATCTGGACGAATACGGCAGGTTCATTGCCGTTTTTACGGAAAAGAGATTTTCGACAAACAGCTATGTCGCGGTTTGGGAATCCTTTGACGGGCTGAATTTCCGCCCGTGCGACATTATCAAGACCAACACAATTCAGAATCTCCACAACTGCGGCATCTCGGGCCGCGCCGACGGTCACATCGGGGCGGGAGATCCGGTCTATCTCGGTTACGGGTACGGCGTATGGGACGGTGTCGGCTGGCCGACACAGCTTCATGAACTCAGGCTATCCACAGCGGACGCGCCGATGACGGATGACTCCGCGGAAGAAAATGTTGAGATGAATATCAAACCCCGGCAGGGCCGACTGATTTCGGAATATGTTACCGTAAAACCCGAGAAACTTGTCTATAACATTTCCAAGCCGACACCGCTTTTTGCAATGGGGCTTGACAGCGACGGATATCTGTTTCCCGTGCTCATCGGAACACGGTTTTACGGCTATGACAAATCCGTGATACGCATTGTGGGCGGAGTGATGATTCCCGTTGCCGAGGGATCGACAAGGGTCTTCCTTAACTGGAACGGCAATATATCCAGTTGTCTCGTGAATGTTGTCAGCGCGGATTGACCGGCATTGACGACTTTACACTTTCACACATTATTTTTTGTTCGCATCGCTTGAAAAATCACTTGATACTTAATATAATATATTACACGTATCGATTTAGCTCAGCCGGATACAAGAAGTAGCAACAGCCCTTGACAATCTTGAAAAGAGTTGTTCAGGACAAAACCTGCGATTAAAGCGAAAACAGTATTC
>JAEEGL012632710.1_pt1 | contig 10552 bp, 8 predicted proteins | sample 9134231 | NCBI WGS metagenome assembly JAEEGL01 (sample SAMN16246548, study PRJNA631951) | gut metagenome | biome: gut microbiome; feature: rumen; material: fiber-attached | host: Bos | place: Iran: Karaj | collected 2018-10
CGCGGCGTCCCGTGAGGCTTGCGGCGCATGGCTGCGGGCTCTGGCGGAGCACAGGCCTGCGGCTTGGGCGGCTCGTCAAGAAGCAGCCCGCGGCGAAAAAGGTGGTATTTTTGCTTTCCGTGCGGCGGGGGACGGCAGAAGGGGATGATTCGATGGGCTGACAGATCTTCCCCGCGCACGGACATGTCATGGCCGCCGGGTCCGTTTTGCGTTTCCGCGTCTGCGATCCTGATATGCGTGCATCATTAATTTAAGATAAAGACCGGCATATCATTGACGCCATCGGTCACGTGAAGATTGACCTTGAAAATGTACGCTGGTATGAATTGCCGAGATTTTCGTGATTCTTTTAGAAGAACGAGCAGCAATATACCGCAATGGATACCCCCCATTCCCATCATAGACATCGCAACCGCCACCGCTGGGAGATCCATCTTGGCGACAAACTGCTCCATGCCGCCCGTGCGGTCCTTGTGATCTGCATGGCGCTGCTGCCTTTTTTCTGGGGCGGCAGGCACCCGCTGGGCGTGGGCTTTGCCGGCGTATGCATGCTGGCATGCGGACTGCTCTGGCTGACGGGCACGCTGTTCCGCGGGAGCGTGCGCTTTTTCCCCGTGCGCGGGCTGTGGCTTATCGCGGCCGTCATCATCCTGGGCTTCCTGCAGCTTTCGCCTGCCTTCAGCGCCTTGGTCATGCCTGAACAACTTTCCGCCCTCTGGGACCAGGCAACCGTCGCCGGGTCTGTCCAGGGTTCTCCCAGCCTCGCTGCCATGCCCGGGTTCCAGCAGAGCGTCCTCATGCTGCTCTGCGCGGCAGCGCTGTTTTATGCCCTTGCCGCACAGCTTTTTTCCGGCTCCCGCGGGCAGCTTCTGGCGTTTGCCGCCTGCATCGGGCTCTGTGCGGCCATCTGCGGGTTCTGCGGGCTGGTGCAGCGCTTCGGCGGCTTCGACTGGCTGTTCTGGGTATACCAGGGACCTTCGAAAGTCGCCGCCGGACCGTATTACAACCGCAACCATTTCGCGCAGCTCTGCGAGATGGGGTTATTCATCAATATTGGATCGTTCACCGCCTTATGGACGGCAAGGAAGGCATCCTCCCTGCGCAGCATGCTCTCTGGACGCTGGCGCGCCGCAGGCATGACCGTCTTTGGCCTTGCAGCCCTTGTCTGTGCCGCCTGCATCATGTTTTCTGAATCGCGCACGGGCATCCTCGTCTCTGCCGCAGGGCTGGGACTTTTCCTGCTCGCCGGGCTGTTCTCGCGCAGGCACAGGGCGCTGCCCATGCCTCTGATCGTACTGCTGACCTGCCTGCTGCTGGCCGCTGTTTACGGTTTGCACCACCTTACCGCCCGCCTGGAGCTCGCCCTGTCCGGAGAGGATCCCAGCGGGCTCTCCCGCCTGGAACTCTGGAAGGTCGCGCTGCAGGTCATCCTGCTCTCGCCCGTGTGGGGCACCGGATTTGGCGGCATGCGCGCGCTGGCTCCGCATTTCGACCTGAGCTTCATCCCTGGTGTCATCTCGTTTGACGCGCACAACGATTACCTTGACCTCGCCATCATGCTGGGCATCCCCTGCGCAGCGCTCATCCTTTGCTGGCTGCTGCTGCGCCTCTGCCTCTGCATCCGTGCGGTCTCCAGCCGCAGGGCGCGCTCTTCCTCCTTCCAGCCCATGGCGCTGGGCGTCCTTTTCGCCATGCTGGCAGCTGCCGCGCATGAAGTCACCGACTACGGTCTCAAGCAGCCTGCCAACCTGCTGGTCTTCCTGGCATGCGCGGTGCTCATGACCGGGCTTTGTCGCGTGCTGCGCGAAGCGTCTGCCGACGAGCCAGACCTGCCCACGAGGTGGAAACTGGGCCGTCCGCTGTACGCTCTGCCTGTCCTCATGCTCGCGGCCTGCGCGTTCGCCTTCCCGCCCTGCCTGCGTCAGATGGAAGCAGGGAGGGAACTGGCCCGCCTCGATTACCTGCGCGTAGTGCCCTCGATCCGCAAAAATTACGCCCCGGTGCATTACTGGCAGGCGATGGAGCGCCAGGCGCAGCGCACGCTCAGTTATGCGCCGGACAGGATCGAAGCCCTGGAAGCAGCGGCCACAGCGCATCTCGGCAGGGCCTCCATGCTTGAAGCAAAGTTCATGTCCGAAGGCGTGGGCCGCCTGCTCGACCGCCCGGTCAGCACAGAGCAGGTCTGGCGGCGTCCGTACCGCCCGTATCTGGAAAAAGCCTTTGCCTCGCTTTCCAGCGAGGAGAGGCAGTCTGTTGCCGCGCAATACCGCAAGGCTGAGCATTGGCTTTCCGCCATGGCGGCGGCTACGCCTTTGAGCGGACTTCCGCTTTCCGCCATGGCCGGTGCCCGCGACCAGGCCTCAGCATGGTCCGGCGAGCGCAGGGCATCGCTTGATCTTCACGAATCAGCATTGGCACTGTACCCCTACCATACCGATATTTTCTCCCGCGCCCTGTACGGCTACTGGCGGGCATGGAAGGAAGATCCCACGCCCGAAGGCAAAAGCGCCGCCGAAGCCAGGCTCATCGAATTGGCACGGTCGTTCGGCATGCAGATGCCGGGGAGGCTCGGCAGCGTCTATCCGCTGCTCTGGTCTGCCAGGCCGGATCCCGCTCTGCTTGAAGCGCTCACGCCTGGCCGCATCGCCGGGCAGGAGCAGCTTGCAGCCTTCTTCATGGATCATGCCCTGTGGGACCGTGCGGACGCCGCACTCTGCCGCATGCGCGACATCAATGCCGCCAGGCTTGATGAGGAAACGCCCGAGACCCTCGGGAACACCGGGTTCCTGCGCCGGGAGAAGCGGGCGAAGGACGTTGTGGAGCGGCTCGTCCTGGAGCGCAGGATCAAGGTCCTTGCGGCAGCGGGCCGGGAGGCCGATGCCGCCATGCTCTCCGCAGAGCTGTCTCGCCTCAGGCATGACGCCCTGTCTCCGCAGATAGCAAGGGCGGACGATCTGATGGCACGCGGGGAGTACGCCCTGGCTGAAGTCCTTCTGAGGTCCATGGACCAGGATCCGCGCGCCCTTGTCCGCTATGCCGAGATCCTCCTGAGTGAGGGCCGCCTGGAGCAGTTCGGACGCGTCATGCGGAGTCTGGAAGGATCCAGGGACACCTTGGACGAGGACACGCGCGAGCGTTTTGCGGACCTTGCCGATCTTGCCGCTGAGCGCGGCATCGGCTGGCAGACCCCGCCCGCCCCCGAAGAATAGTGGCCATGAATGCACACCGCTCCGCCTGGGCCATGTTCGGTCCGCGGCTGTGGCTGGTCCTTGCGTGGATGGCCTGCATCTTCCTGCTTTCTGCCCAGCAGGGCACGGAATCCGCCGGACTCAGCGAAGCGATAGCCCGCTTTCTTGCGACGTGCGTAAGCAGCATCGCACAGGCGCTGGGCATGGATCCCGCCATGTTCTGCGTTCCTGTTCTTACAGCCCTGTTCCATCCCTTGGTGCGCAAGGCCGCGCATGCCACGGAATACGCCGTCCTCGCCATGCTGCTCGTGCGCTGGCTGGCCGCCTGTCTCCCAGGCAAAAGGCGCGTCTTCATGGTTGCCTTCGGCATCGCCTGCCTTTACGCTGTGCTTGACGAAGCGCACCAGCTCCTCGTGCCGGGCCGGGCAGGGCAGGCTGCGGACGTGGCCGTCGATGCGCTTGGCGCAGCGTTTGGCCTGTTCCTTTACCGTGTGCTCAGGCGCATCCGCACGTCCGGCGTGTCTTACTGAAGGCAAGCCGGATAACAGCGATGATGTGGCCGTTGCACGATCATGAGTGAAAAAAAGTCAATTTCATGCACTTTTTTTCTCAAAAAACATTAAATTTTTTCTGTTGACACAAAATCATAAACAAGACAAAGTCAAAACGTATGTGCGCTATGCGCATCATGCCTTTTGTGTCTGTACGTCACCGTCTGGCGTCTGCAGGTTTTTGCCTGTGCAGGCAGAATGGTGATCGACTTTTTTTGTGAACTTCTAACGCAAGGGTGTTGTGCTATGAGCCGAGTCATGATGAGTGCTTTCCTTGCCTGCCTTATGTTTGGCGGCATGGCTTTTGTTGAACAGACCGTTACGCCTGCTTCTGCCGCGGAGCAGGCTGTGCAGCAGGCTGCCCCGGCGCAGGCTGCCGTCGTCAAGAATAAGAAGGGCGAGGTCATCAAGGTCTACAGCTTCATGGAAGGCGGCGTCATCGCCGTCATGCCTGATGGCGCCATCCTTTCCGGCGACGATGCCGTCGCTGCCCTCGCTGCCGAAGGCCTCCAGCTCTCCGTCGGTCCCGACGGCGCCATGCAGGTCGCTGGCGACAGCTCCGCCATCATCACCGCCCCGCGTCCCGCGACCCCGGCTGAAGCCGCTGCCGCCCGCGCCGCCGCTTCCCCCGCCGCTCCCACCGGCGCCGCTTCCGATGGCGGCCGCATGAGCATGGAGAGCTTCAACACCTCCATGGGCGCCAGCGGCACGCCTGGCGAGATCTCCGGCAAGTCTGCCAGCAAGTAACCGAGGGGAGCAGCGAATATGAACGCATTCTCATCCTGCGGGCGCTTTGCGCTCGGCCTTTCCGCCGCTGCCGCGTTGATGCTCGGCGTGTCCGCCGCCAGTGCGGAGCAGATCAAGGATTCCTACCATCCCATGGTCAACGGTTCTCCCATCACGCTGATGAAGGACAACTACCTCACGCAGAAGCTGGGCGGCCGCCTGGTCGACCTGGATGTGTGGGTCGGCGAATTCATGAAGTTCGACGACAACATCTACAACAGCGCCCACGGCAAGACCTCTGACACCATCTTCTCCACGGCCGGCGGCTTCAAGATGGAGGCTGACCAGCCTGACGTGTGGAAGCTGCGCCTCGAAGGCCAGATCCAGCACAACGCCTATGCCAAGCATTCCGAGTACAACGGGCTGCAGGGGTATTTCCATTCCCGCGGCGACGTGGATTTCTCGCCGGCCTTCGGCGCCCACCTTGGCGTGAATTATGATCATTCCTATGACAACGCCCGCGACGTGGAAGACATCTTCTCCCTGCACCGCTACTCCGTGAACCCGGGCATCACGCTGCGTCCCTCGCCCTTTGCCGGCGTGGACATCGACTACACCTACTTCGGCCAGCGCCGCGAGGCCCAGCGCCTGCGCTATTCCGAATACGATCAGCACACGGTCGCTGTGCGCCCCTACTGGGACTGGACGCCGAACACCACGGTGTACGCACGCCTTTCGGCCAGCTCTGTCGATCCCCGCAAGCACGAGCTCAACTCCGCCACTTCCTATGCTGCCGCGCTCGGCCTCAACTGGAAGTATAAAGACGCCGCCAAGCTGTACGCCGAAGCCGGCTTCAAGTACATCGACTTCGATGACGACGGCGTCATGACGGACAGCCATGACAGCGTGAGCCGTCCCACCTTCCGTGCGGGCGGGCAGTACGCCCTCAGCGCCGACTGGTACACGGGTGCCGAGCTTGCCTATGAGCCTGTGTACGGCGCCATGACCACCAACGGCCGCAACAGTAACTACATCGACCGTTTCTCCGGCAGCGTGTTCCTGGGCTATTCGCCTGACGCCGGGCGCTTCACCGCCCGCCTCACGCCGTACGTCTCCGTCAACTCTCCGTCCCGCGATGATGACTACCAGGAATACGGCGCCCACATCGGCGTGAGCTACAGCGTGACCGACTGGTTCAACGTCAGCGCTGGCTACCGCTACGGCGTGCTCAAGTATGACGGCCGCGATTCCATCAACCGCAACCAGATCACGCTTGGCCTGGCGGCGACCTTCTAGTCCCGCGCGAGATACCACATGGAAACGATCCTCCGCATGAAAACGCTGTTCTGCGCCTTGCTGGCGGCGATGTTCTTCTTCGCCGCCGGCGAGGCCGGTGCGGCCTCGTACAGCATCAACAAGGGCGACATGCTCTCCATCTATGTCTACCGCCAGGAAGACATGAATGTGAAGGTGCGCGTCGACGATTCCGGCTTCATCCGCTTCCCCATCGCGGGTCGCATCCAGGCCGTGGGCAAGACGCCCAGCCAGATCGAGGGCATCATCGCCGGCGCGCTGCGCCGCAACGGCTTTGAGCAGCCCGAAGTCGTGGTGTCCGTGGAATCTTTTGCCCCGCGCAAGGTCTATGTGCTGGGCGAGATCAACGGGCAGACGAACTTCACGCTTGACATCCCGCAGGGCGGCGAGATCACGGCCATGCAGGCCATAAGCCAGGCCGGCGGTCTGGCCCCCAGCGCCGACGTGACCAAGATCGTGGTGCGCCGCCTGGGCAGCAATGGCAATACCAGCATGATTTCCGTGCCTGCACGCGATATCATGAGCGGCAAGAATGTCGCTGACATCCTTCTGCAGCCTTCCGATACCGTGGTCGTGCCCAAGGCCAAGGCCATCTCGGTGCTCGGCACGGTCAAGAATCCCGGTGAGTTCTTTGCCACGCCGGAGAATCCCCTGACCGTGAGCCGCGCCATCGCGCTGGCCGGCGGCGTGGAACGTCCCAAGTCCCTGGCCAAGATACGCGTCACCCGCGGAGAAAAGTCCTTCCTGGTGAATATCCAGAAGCTGCTTGAGGAAGGCCTCCCCGGCGGTGACATGGAGCTGGAACCCGGCGACGTGGTCTACGTTCCGGAGACCCGCTGGTAAACGATGCTTGACGCCCACGATCATCTGCTGCCCGGCGTCGATGACGGGTCTCCTTCATGGGAAGTGACGCTCGCCATGGCACGCCAGGCAGCAGATGATGGCATAGACCACATCATCTGCACCCCCCATATCAATGCCGAGGTCGATGGGCTTGCCATGCTTGACCGGCATGCGGCCCTGCGTGACGAGCTTGAAGCACGCCTTGCAGATGCGGGCCTTCCCATACGCCTGGAATGCGGCGCGGAGTGGATGCTCACGCCGGACCTCATCGATGTGGTCAGCAACCGGGGAAGGCTTGGCAAGAGCCGGGCGTTCCTCTATGAGCTTTCCCCCTTCATGCCGCTGGCGGCTGCCGGGGGCATCTTAAAAGATGCCAGGAAGGCAGGGCTCATCCCTGTGCTTGCGCATCCCGAGCGCTATCCTTCGGCAAGCGAGAAGGATATGCCTCTGCTGGGAGATTTCGCCGCGCGGGGCTGTTATCTGCAGATCACCGGCGGCAGCCTGCTCGGCGTGTTCGGCAAGGAAGTCCGCCGTCTGGCTGAGCGCATTGTGCAAAGCTTCCCGGACAGGGTCGTGCTTTCCAGCGACGCACACAATACCGGGGCGCGGGCGCCGCGTCTCAAGGCTGCTTATGCAGCCCTTGACGCCCTCAAGTCCGGACTGGGCCAGCAAGCCGCACAGCGTCTTGCTGCGCTTTGTTCTTCTGAATAAGGATATGCCATCATGGAAAACGCGGCCCCTGTGCGCGAAGACAGCGACATCATCGAAATAGACCTTTCCGTGCTCTTCAAGGCGGTGCTCACCCGCTGGAAGCTGTGTTTCTTCCTCTGTGCAGCCGTCATAGCTCTTGCGCTGACTTATTGCTATACCGCTACGCCCATCTTCGTTGCCAACTGCCGCATGCTGGTGGAGCCCGGCAACCTCAAGGTCACCCAGTTCCAGGATGTGTACGATTCCGAATTCGGCAGCGATTCCCGCAGCCGCGACGCGTTCATGGCCACGCAGATACAGCTCATCACATCCGACAATATCCTTGCCAAGGCCTTCGAGCATTTCCATTTTGCGGAGAAGGAGCCCTTCGTCACGGCGAGGGAACCACTTAAGACTTTTGCAAAACTCATAGAGATAGCCCAGGTCAAGAACACCAGCCTGCTCGACATCGGCTTCCAGTCTGAGGACCCCGCCTTTTCTGCCGAAGTCTCTAACTACCTTGCCCGCACCTATATGGAAGACAGCCGCCAGCGTGTCAGCGGATTTTCCGAGCGCGGTCTGGAAAAACTTCAGGATGAGCTCGTCAACATGGAGGCTGCCCGCCGCAAGGCCATCGAACGTCTCAATGAATACAAGCTCAAGAACGACATATTATCCGTCGATTCGGCCAAGCAGCTGGGTATCGCCCGTCTGACAGAGCTGGACAAGGCCAGCGTGGCTGCCCAGGCTGACCTTGCCAATGCCCAGGCTGCTGTTGCCGCCATCTCGCAGTGGAAAAAGCAGGGGCTGAGGCTCGACAGCATACCCGAAGCCATACAGAACCCTACCCTTACGCAATTCAAAACGGCACGTCTCCAGGCTCAGGCCGCGCTCCTGCGTACTTTGCAGGACTTCGGACCATCGCACAAAAGCGTGGCCGTACAGCGCAGCGTCATCTACGATATGGATAAGGCCATCGCCGAAGAAACGGAAAACAGCCTTATTTCTGCCCAGGCCAAGCTGGAGCAGGCCAGGAACCGCGCCAGCATCATCGATGCCGAGCGCGCCGCTGCAACTAAGGAATTAAAAGGGCTGGACAGCATCGCTGACGAGTATAAGCTGCTGGAAGACAACCTGAAGGGCACGGAAACTGCCTACCAGCTCGTCCTGCAGCGCGTCAACGAGCTCAAGATCGCCCGCAGCGCGGACAGCGGCTCCGGCGGCACCTTCCAGATCATCGTGCCCGCCACGCCGCCCAACAAGGCTGCCTATCCGCAAAAGCCCAAGGTCATGGTCATCTCGGCCCTGGCGGCCGGCATGTTCAGCGTGCTTTTGTGTGTCGTGCTCGAACTGCTCGACACCACCATCAAGCGCAGGGAGGACATCGAACACATTTCCGGCGTGCCGGTGTTCGGTTTCATCCCCCGTGCGGAAGGCAAGGACCGCGTGGACTATGCCTCTTATGACGAACCCCAGGGCCAGGTGGCGGAAGCCTTCCGTGCCCTGCGCACCTCCCTCAGCCTTTCCGAGTCCGGAAGGAAGGCCCGCATCCTCGCGGTCACTTCCTCCGTCAGCGGCGATGGCAAGTCCTTCAACTCCTTCAACCTGGCCATCACGTACGCCCGCGCCGGCAAGCGCGTGCTCCTGCTGGATGCCGACCTGCGCAAGCACCGCCTCTCCAGCCTTTTGCGCAACGAAGACACGCCCGGGGAAGGGCTCAGCAACATCCTGGCCGAAGACTGCGCCCTTGCCGATATTTCCCGGCTCATCACGGCCCCCTTTGAAGACCTTCCCCTTTCCTTCCTTGCTTCCGGACCCGTACCGCCCAACCCGGCAGAACTCCTTAGCGGCGAGATGCTCAAGCCTCTTGTTGATGAGCTTTTGCGCCGTTATGACATCATCATCATGGACGCCCCGCCTGTGCTGGCTGTTTCGGATTCCCGCACCCTTGCGGCCCTGCCGGACATCTGCTTCCTTGTCGTGGTGCGCATGCTCAAGACGGAAAAGAAGCAGCTCGCCCTCACCATGGACGCCTTGCATACGGTGGGCGCACGCGTCGTGGGCACGGTGATGAACAACGCCGACGTGCAGAACGAAAAGTATTACGGCTATGGCTACGGTTATGGCTACGGGTACAAATATTACAGCTACGGCTATGGCAACGAGCATAAGAAGCACCGCCCCTGGTGGAAGAAGCTCGTGACCAAGGGATAATTTTTTATCGGCAGGAGGGGCAGCAAGGTTGCTAAGGCCTTGCTGCCTGGATCCATCAACCTTCTGACAGCGACAGGACGGCGCCGAGCCCCCTTGACCGGCCATAGCCGGCAGGGCAAGCCAGCACCTGACATAAACACCCCTGGCGGGAGAGCTTATCTCCCGATGCCGAAGGCGTGCCCATGACTGACTCCAACACCTATTGCCTTTTCTGCCGTTCCGGACAGGAAGGACATGTCATCCAAAGATTGTCTGATATGGGCTATGCCACCCTGGCCCCACGCGTTAAGCATTGGAAAGGAGGGCAAGGCAACGGGGCATCCGGGGAACGCCGTCTTCTTTTGCCTGGCTATGTTTTTTTTGAAAGGGATCCATCGTCAGGCCTGCCAGAGGGTGCAGATCCGGATTGGAACAGCATCCGCCGCATCAGCGGCGTGATCAGGATACTGGAATACCAGAACGGCCAGCGCGCCCTGCGCGATTCAGATCTTTCCTTTGTGCGATGGCTGCGTTCTCTTGGCAGTATGGTAGAGATGTCCCTGGCCATCAGGGTCGGGACCAAGGTCAACTTTATCACCGGCCCGTTGCGTGAGATGCAAGGGCAGGTGGTGTCTGTCAACACCAAGCGCAAAGTCGCCGCCGTACGCTTTGGCGGCGGCGACAGTTTATTCAAAACAGTATGGTGTTCTTTTGATTATGTGGAGTCGAACATCAGCAACTCTGAAGATTTGCTTATCATGAATTCATCAGAGAACTCGAGCAAATAAACGAGCATTCCACCATGCCGAAGGCTAAGCCTGCTTATAATTATTCCGGAAAACTTTATCTAACTCTCCAACCTTCATAACATAGCACTGATCATGCCCACCCTCTCCAACAGCCTGCAAAACCGGGCTGAGCGGTCTAAGGTCGCATACTTTTTCAGCCTGCCCCGACCTGCCAAGCAAGCCATCATGCTTTTTGCGGACGTCGCTGCCGTCAGTCTTGCATACTACCTTGCCTATATGCTGCGGCTGCGGTCGTTCA
>JAEEGL012809720.1_pt1 | contig 10552 bp, 12 predicted proteins | sample 9134231 | NCBI WGS metagenome assembly JAEEGL01 (sample SAMN16246548, study PRJNA631951) | gut metagenome | biome: gut microbiome; feature: rumen; material: fiber-attached | host: Bos | place: Iran: Karaj | collected 2018-10
CTTGTTTTATACGCGACAACGAAGATATGACCGCTGCCCGATACGCCGTTTGGGACCACATCGTCCAGTTCTCCGCCAAGGATCTCAAAAGCGCGCTCCGCGTCGTCAATCTCCAGGTCGGAAGCAGCTGTTTTATACGCCGCAAAGCTGCCGTCAACATGGACAAAAGGCAAGCAATATTCTGCCAGCACCGGGAGCACGGCGACCGCACGAGAAACGACCAAGTCGAACTGTTCGCGGTATGCAGGATCTTGTGCCAGATCCTCGGCTCGCGCCTGACGAACAGTCACATTCTCAAGCCCCAGTTGCTCCGCGATATCAGCAACGACTTTCAATTTCTTGCCAACAGAATCGACCAACAGGAATTCTTTCTCGGGAAAGGCCAAAGCCAGCGGCAGCCCCGGAAAGCCGCCTCCAGTACCTAGATCCAGAACAGTCACTGCGTCATCAAAAGCGGGCAGGCCTATGATGCTGAGAGAATCGATCAGGTTTTTCTGTATAAAATCTTCCGGATCGCGGATCGCAGTAACGTTAATCTTCTCGTTCCAGGCAAGACAGAGCTCCATCAGCTTCAGCAGCTGAACTTCCAGTTCGGGTTCAAGTTTTCTTGATGCCAGAAAATCTGCAAGTGTCACAATATCATCTCCCGAAATGTTCCACGTGGAACACATGTTATCATCTGACAAAATTTGTCCATACTGGTGGTTTATGTCTTGGTCTCGTGATGCCCTGAGCTTTCGCCGCCTCGATACACTTCAGGTAGTAGGCCATGTTTTCTGCCAGTGCTTCAATCGTATGGATGCCTTCGCCGTCCTGTTCAATCTCATCGGCCCCGGCCCCGTATACCATATTCCAGTAATGCGAGGAAATTATGGGCATTTCGCTGATGCCGAAATACCGGTTCATCTGGTCGTACGCAGTGGTGCAGCCTCCCCTGCGGGCAATCACGATGGACGCAGCAGGCTTAAAGCGATAATAATTGGCTTTTCCTGCTCCCGCTGCAGAATAAAAGACTCTGTCCATAAAAGATGTCATATTACCGGTCAGCGCCGCATAATGAACGGAGCTGCCAAAAATAAAGCCGTCCGCATCCTTCATCTTTTCCACAAACTCGTTGACACAGTCATCGACCACGCATTTTCCTAGCTTCTGGCAGGCACGGCAGCCTCTGCAACCGCTGACCGGATCAAGGCCGATCCAGAAGATTTCAGTCTCAATACCGCATTCTTTAAGCCTTTTGGCAGTTATTTCAAGAGCTTTGCCCGTACTGCCGCTTTTATGCGGGCTCCCATTGACAAGTAATACTTTCATCCTGCTCCTCCTTATTAAAACGATCCTAAAGGATTTCAACCACCTCGCCATCGGCAGGGATCAGCAGCTGTGAAGGCGAAATGCCCGCATCTTTTGCAGCTTTCCGAAGAGCCGTCCGCGTAACAGTGCCATGGTCTGTAGCCTCCAGATGCACCGCAATGACCTTCGATTCAGGCACAGCTCTGCAGAGCTCAACAACCTGCTGCGCATCCATGATGATTAGTTCCTCGTTCCAAAGTGCGCCGCCCGCATGAACAACAATAACCTCGGGCGAAAAACGACATATCGTATCCCATACGCCGTCGTAAAGCACCGTGTCACCTGCCCAATAGAGCGTCGGTTCGCCTGCAGCCATTAAAACAATTCCGCTGCTTGGGCCCATATCTGCCAGTACCTCACAAGAGCAGCCGTGCCTTGCAGCTACACGCTCGAAGCGCACGCAATTAAAGGTTCCGCAGACTTCCGGCCTAACGTCCGTGAACGCCTTCAGCAGTGCATGTCCCTGGTCTTCAGGCTGGCACAGCACCGGGGTGGTCTTTTCCAAATTTTCAGCCGAAAAGCAGTCAAAATGGTCCGAGTGGATATGGGACAACACGACAGCATCAACGTCGCTCACCGCTTCCTGCACACTGCAGGGTAAATCTACAAGGGGACTGTGAACCTTTTTCGCGTAGCTTGGGCCATGGCCTTTAGGCGTAAAACTGGGATCCAAAAGGAATCGTTCTCCGCCGTATGTCAGTATAGCCGAAGCGTTTCGCAAGAGCCTGTATTTCATAAGAAGTCCTGAATTTAAATATTGTTTAACGTCCAAGGCGGTTATCTTCGTCTCCGCCACAGAAATTGATCGAAAACTTATAGTGGTGATCGTGCATGCCTTCCCGCCGGTAAAATCGGTGTGCATTTAGCCTGAGCTTATTGCAGGCGAGTTCGAGCTGCGGACAGTTTTTTTCCTTTGCGATCCGACATGCCTCGGCGAACATCTTATGTCCAAGCCCGCAGTTCCGCCAATGTTCTGCTATTGCAAATTCCATTATCTCTGCGATAGGTCCGGCATGATGTAGCTGCTCTTCGATACGCATATTCAGCGTCCCGACAACGGCTCCGCTCACCTCCGCGAGAAGACAATATAACTGCGGATTTGAGCGCTGCTTTTCAAAGACAGCAGCGAATGCATCATAGGGAAGCTCCGTCTGCTCCATATCGCAGATAAGCTCCCAAACAGAACGGCAATCTGTTGCAACCGCCTCACGAAATACAATGCTTTCCATGGCTAAGCCTCTGTGAGCGCACGAAGCTTTTCGTCAAGCTTCGGAGCCTCTTTTGCAAGCGAAATGACACGCCCATCCTTTAAAAAACAATGCTTAGACGTCGCCTTCGTGCAGAGGCTACCGTCAGCAAGCTCATAGAAAGCGTAGGAAAGCTCAAGGCGGGTACCTTTGTAAGCTGTGATCTTGAGCCGTATCTCGACTTCGTCCCCGAAATTGACAGGCCTCCGATACAGAATCCCTATCTCCATCACGGGGGACACAATCCCCTCTGCTTCGAGCCGTTTATAGGAAAAACCTAAATCCTCCATAAACGCAACTCGAGCTTCTTCCATCCACTTCAGATAATTGGCGTGATGAATGATGCCCATCTGGTCAGTCTCATGATAGTGCGCCTTGCGTGAGTAACTGAACATTATGTTCCTTTCTTTCCGGCCTATGCATGCAGGCCTCTAAAGCACCTGTTTACGGTAGCTCCGGATACCAGATAAGAGGATCCGGATCATCCGTGTGAGGACCAAGTTCCTTTTCCATGACGATCATGTTATACCAGCGCCCGAATTTACGACCGCAGTTAGTATACATACCCGCCTGTACATAACCCATGGCGCGATGGAACAAGGGACTTGCCCAGGTCAGGTACTCGTCCTCCTGCTTCGGATAGGAGATCCTGGAATATAGATTGAGTATTCCCATCTCCTTAAGCCGCCCTTGCAGCTCGGTATAAAGCTTTCGTCCAACACCCTGGCCTCTGACATCCCGCGCCAAATAGATCGTTGTCTCTGCGGAACGATCATACGCAGGACGGCCAACAAAAGCACCGGCGTAACTGTAACCTATGAGCCGGTCATCCTGCAACGCGACAAGATAGGGGTAGCGCCGTTTAACATTCTCCATGCGAAGGCGGAACGCCGACTCATCGGGCGTCACAAGCTCAAACGAGACTGCCGTGTTCTCGACATAATATGAATAGATCTCCAAAATGGCAGGAATATCTGAAAACTCTGCGTCTCGAATCAACAGCTCGCCGGTTTTTTTCGCTTCCATAAGTAAAATGCTCCTCTAAAGCCTTCATCTGGTTGATATGAACTATCGTCCGCTTCTGGACGTTTTTTCGAGCCAGACAAGCAGTACATTGATATCCGCCGGAGAGACTCCCGAAATGCGCGAAGCCTGTCCTACGCTGCCCGGACGGAAACGATCAAGCTTCTGGCGTGCCTCAAGACGCAGCCCTTCGATCGAAAGATAGTCGATATCCGCCGGGATGGATTTATTTTCAAGCTTTTTGAATTTTTCTATCTGCTGCATCTGCTTCTCGATATACCCTGCATATTTGATCTCGACCGCTATCTTTTCTCTGACGTGATACGAAAGCTCCGAACGCGATGAATCTACCGCTTCCAACGCCTCATAACTAATTTCCGGGCGGCGCAGCAACTCCGCCAGAGTGAGAGCATCGTTTGTCGGGCTTCCGCCGCAGGCTGTAATGACACGGTTTGCATCTGCGGGACTCAGCCGTGTCCGCGTCAGGCGCGCAAGTTCATCTTCCACGGCGTGCTTCGTCTGAAGAAAACGTTCATAGCGCTCATCTGAGACCAGACCGAGCGCACGGCCCTTCGCTGTAAGACGCATGTCAGCGTTGTCCTGCCGCAACACAAGGCGGTATTCCGCCCGCGAGGTCATCATTCGGTAGGGCTCATTGGTTCCCTTTGTGACGAGATCATCGATCAGGACGCCAATATAGGCCTCAGAGCGATCCAAGATGAACGGGGGTTTGCCGTCCAACCACAGCGCTGCGTTGATACCGGCCATCAGGCCCTGCGCCGCAGCCTCCTCATAGCCGGAGCTCCCGTTGAACTGCCCGGCGCAGAAGAGCCCTGGAAACTGCCGGTGCTCCAACGAAAGCTTGATATCAAGCGGGTCGATGCAGTCATATTCAATGGCATATGCCGGACGGACAATCTCCATTTTTTCAAGTCCCGGCATTGTCCGATAGAAGCCCTCCTGCACATCCTCCGGCATGCTGGATGACATTCCTTGCAGATACATCTCCTCTGTCGAGAGCCCCTCCGGCTCCACAAAACACTGATGCCGCTCCTTATCGGCAAATCGGTTTACCTTATCTTCGATGGAGGGACAATAGCGAGGTCCGACCCCTTCGATCTGCCCACCGAAAAGTGCGGAACGCGAAAAATTAGCCCGCAGCAAGTCATGTGTAGACGCGTTGGTATAGGTGAGCCAGCAGGGAACCTGCTCCTTGCTGATATCATCATTCATAAAGGAGAACGGGACCGGTTGCTCATCGCCAAGCTGAATCTGCATCTTTGAGAAATCGAGGGAAGACGCCAACGCCCTCGCGGGTGTCCCAGTCTTGAAACGGCGCAACCGAAGGCCCTTTTTCCGCAGATTCTCCGCCAGGATCTGTGACGGTGCTAGTCCGTTCGGCCCACTTTCCACAACGGAATCGCCGATGAAGACCTTTCCCGCAAGGAAGGTCCCGGTCGCGATGATGACCGCCCCGGCTTTATAATAGACGCCTGTGCGCAACAGCACGCCGCAGACACGACCGTTTTCATCGAAATCGATATCGATTGCCTCCCCCTGCCGCAGCAGAAGACCCGCCTGTTTTTCCAACGCCCGCTTCATCTCTTCATGATAGCGACGCTTGTCGGCCTGGGCACGCAGCGAATGCACCGCCGGGCCTTTGGAAACGTTGAGCATGCGGCTCTGGATATAAGAGCTGTCAATCGCGAGACCCATCTGTCCGCCCAGCGCATCGATCTCGCGCACCAAGTGTCCTTTACCTGTCCCGCCGATGGCAGGATTGCAGAACATATTAGCGACGGCATCCAAATTGATAGAGAGGATGAGTGTCTTCTTGCCCATTCTGGCAGCTGCAAGCGCGGCCTCGCAACCCGCATGGCCGGCTCCTATTACTACCAGATCAAATTGTCCCATGTATTTTGTTTCCATGCTGTTTCGATCTTAAACGGCAACAATCCGCCGCAGCTCCGGTTTCCCGGAACTGTTACTTTCCTAAACAAAAGCGCGAGAAGATCTCCTCAATGACCTCATCTCCGGCCGTCTCTCCCGTAATCGCGCCAAGATAGTCATAGGCGGTGCGGCAGTTGACTTCGATAAAATCAATAGCTTCACCGTTTTCCGCCATTTTCTTTGCTTCTCCTAACTCGGACATGGCCTTTCTAATCAAATCCGCATGTCGCGCGTTGGTAACGAGCAGATCGTCTTCTCTACGCACCGCACCGGAGCAGATAAATGCCTCGATTGCATCTTCGAGTTCCCTGACGCCACGCCCCAAAGAGGCTGAGATTTCTATGCAGCTCACTCCCGGCAAAAGATCGGCGAGCGATTCCTTCGAAAGCTTCGGTACCAGATCCTGCTTGTTCAGAACCGCGATGCAGGGCTGATCCTTGGCCATAGCGATGACGTCCAGGTCTTCAGGAGACAGTTCCTCGCTGGCGTCCAGAACGAGCAGCAGCAGGTCCGCTTTGGTCAGCGCCTCTTTGCTGCGCTCCACGCCGATCGTCTCTACATCATCTTCTGCCCGGCGAATTCCGGCGGTGTCGATAAATCTCACCGGGATGCCGCGCAGCACTGCCGATTCCTCGATTGTATCGCGCGTAGTGCCCGGGACAGCGGTGACGATACTGCGGTCCTGCGCCAGAAAAACGTTCATCAGCGATGATTTCCCGACATTCGGCCTTCCTACGATAGCCACTCCAAGTCCGTCGCGCAGGATTTTTCCTTCTCCAGTTCTTTTGTTTAATTCTGAAAGTTCATCGCGTATCGCCGATACGCTGTTTATGATGGTTTTATAGGTGATTTCTTCAATATCCTCGTCCGGATAATCCATGTTTACCGTGAGGGAGACCAAAAGCTCCAGAAGCTCGCTCCGGATTTCTCCGATGCGTCTGGACAGGCAGCCTTTCATCTGAGAAAAGGCTGCATCGTAACTGCGCCCTGCACGCGCTTTGATCAGATCGATGACTGCCTCTGCCTGCGACAGATCGATACGACCGTTCAGAAAAGCCCTCTTCGTAAACTCACCGCGCTCCGCCGCCTCCGCGCCCATGCGAAGGCAAAGCGAGAGTATATTGCGTATAGAAACAGCGCTGCCGTGGCACTGGATCTCGACAAGGTCCTCACCTGTATAGCTGTGAGGAGCCTTCATGTAAACACAGAGCACTTCATCAAGCGGTTTTCCATCCACAGGGTCAACGATATGACCGTAATGCATATAGCGCGGTCGCACAGAAAGGGTATGTTCATCCTGCCGCGCATCTGGATCGAAGACCGCTCCCGCACGGAAGATCCGCTCTCCGATCGAAAGAGCCTCCGGCCCCGACATCCGCACGACACCGATGCCGCTTTCTCCATATGCTGTTGATACTGCCGCGATTGTCGTTCCTTCCATGATTCCTCCGCAGTAAAAGCGGTAAACTGTTCATTTTGTCTATTATATCATGAACACTTTAGGCGGGGATGGTACATTGATGCAGACCTTGCAGCAGCGCCGTCAAGGATTGCTGGCATCATTATAAACGAAAGCGCCCGTTTTCGCATTGCCGAAATGGTCCATGCAATAAAAAACGGAGCCGCGCTTATGATAGCGGCTCCGTGCTGTCCTTATTTGACCGGTTCAATGACAACCCTTCTAAAGGGCTCCTCGCCTTCGCTTCTGGTCGTGACCTCCGTGCGCTTCTGCAGCGCGGTATGGATAACCTTTCTCTCGTAGGGGTTCATTGGCTCGAGCCGGACTGTTTTTCCGGTCCGAACCGCCTTGTCTGCCAGTCTGTTGGCAAGCTTTTCAAGTGTGACCTCTCGCTTTCCTCTGTACCCCTCCGCATCGATGACCACACGGATATAACCGCTCTCGTCCTTGTTGGCGACAAGGCTGGCCAGATACTGGATAGCGTCGAGGGTCTGACCGCGCTTGCCTATAACGGTACCAGAGTCCGGACCGTCGATATCGATGTAGACTGATTCAGCATTGGTGCTGACCTTGACGTTGACATCCAGCTCCATCTTGGCGAACACGTCGGTCAGGAAAGTCTTGACCGCATGTTCTTCCGCCTCCACGAGGTCTGTCGGACGTTCCACAAGAACCTTGGCTTCGCCGTAGGCGTAGCTTTCCGCACCCCTTGCAGAACGGCTCTGTCCGGATTTGCGTTCATTATCCTTCTTGTCACCTCTGCTGCGATCTCTGCGGTTTCTGTTTCTTCTGCCGCGAGCCGGTTTTTCAGTTCTTTCTTCCTCTTCTTCGTCCCCTTCTTTTGCCGGGAACAACTCGTTTGTGTAGATTACTCTCTGCTTTTTAGGCTCCTCCTTGGGAGCTTCCCCGGTAGTCTCTGCCGGAGCAGGAGCCTCTATCTCTTCTACTCTTACCTTTGCCAGCTTGGACCCGATACCGAAGAAACCTCTGGAAGGCTCTTCGAGCACCGTGATCTTGACCTGGTCTTTGGTAAGCTTAAGATCTGCGAGCGCCAGTGCAACTGCTGCGTCGATGCTGTCGCCCCACTTTTCTGAAAATCTCATGATTTGATACAGCCTCCAAATATGCTACTTTGCGGCTTCTTCCTTCAGATTCTTCTTCGCCTGCATGAGGGCCTCAGCCTTCAGTTTCTTGTTCTTTCTACTTCTGCTAAGCAGCATCGTCTGTACAATCGTGAACAAATTGCCGATGATCCAGTAGAGCGTAAGACCCGCCGGGAAAGATCTGCCCATGGCAAAAATCATGATTGGGAAGACGTACTGCATGGCCTTCATCATACCGGCCTGCGCTCCGTTGCCTGTGTCGGCAGCCGATTGTGTAGCCTGATAGGTGAAATACGTGGTGATACCGGCCAACAGCGGCAGGATCCAGGGATCCGGCTGGCTGAGATCAGAGACCCACAGGAAGGACTCATGAACTGCCATCACCATGAAATTGGCATTGATGAAGTTGAGCGGGTAGCGAAGCAGCTGATACAGACCCATGATAATCGGCATCTGGATGAGCAGCGGCAAGCATCCTGAAGCAGGGTTGATGCCGGCTTCACGATAGAGCTCCTGTGTTTTCAGGTTCATCGTCTCTTTATCGCGGGCATATTTGGTCTGAATCTCCTTGAGTTTAGGCTGGAGTTCCGCCATTTCCGCAGAGTAAGAGATCTGCTTGCTGTAAAGCGGCAAGATGCAGAGTCTGACAAAAAGGGTAAGAATTATGATGGAAATGCCGTAGCTTTTTACCAATTGATACGCGATGATAAGCGGATAGCTTATGATCCTGGCAAAAAATCCTAATAATGCAGTCATCTTATTCTCCAAATTTAATAAGATCTATGGTACCGGGTCGTAACCTCCGGGATGACCGGGGTGACAACGCAGTATTCTCTTTATTCCGAGCACCGATCCCTTCCATGCGCCGTACTTAAGTACCGCCTCTTTAAAATAGGCGGAGCAGGTCGGGGTATAACGGCATTTTCCAGGCGGGAGCAGGGGTGAAAGGCATGCCTGATAAAAAGTGATGAGCGCTGCTATTACGTGTTTCATCTGACTTCCTTTATTTTGATCCCTGTTCTTTTAATCGCGGCTTCAATAGATTTTTTCACATCCGCGCATTTACAGTTATCTTCTGTGATGGTGCTTCTTGCAATAAAGAGCAAGTCATATCCCTCAGGGATACGGGCCTCTATCTGTCTGTAGGCCTCTCTCATAAGGCGTCTTGCGCGGTTGCGCTTGACGCTGTTTCCGACCTTTTTGCTTGCCAAAAACGCCTTACGGGTATCGGCAAGACCGTTTTTCTTGCAGAATACTACGACGTACCGGCTGCCCGAGGGCTTGCTTCGATAGAGTCTATCGAAATCTTCTTTTTTTCTGAGTACATCGTTTCTGAGCATACTGCTAAGCTGTGAGGGATTTTCTGCCTCTGAGTCTTCTTCTCTTGAGAACGTTTCTGCCGTTCTTGGTAGCCATTCTCTTACGGAAGCCGTGCTCCTTCTTTCTCTGACCCTTCTTGGGCTGGAATGTCTGTTTCATCTGGACTATCCTCCTTTCTTAAAACAAATGCCTAAAAATTATATACTTAAGAATGTTTTATGTCAACAACTTTACATATCCGTCTTCGATAAGAAATGTTCTTCCCTCCGGCAGCTTTACACGAAGAAGAGGATCTATCTCCGTAGCTGTTATAAAGACCTGTATATCTTTCATCGCTTCTATCAGATATTGTTGGCGATTCTGATCCAGTTCTGAAAGAACGTCATCCAAAAGCAAAACCGCATTCTTCCCTGTCTCCTGTTTGATAAGACCTATCTCTGCCAACTTCATGGACAGTGCGGCCGTTCTCTGCTGTCCCTGTGATCCGAACTGACGTATATCCGTTCCGTTGACCTCTATCTTAAGATCGTCCTTATGGGGTCCAAATGAAGTGAAACCGTTATAAATGTCACGTTCTATTTCTTCTTCAAGCTTTCTTTTATAGAGTTCTTTTCTTTCTTCTGCAGGCAGATCCTTATCAGGCATACGGCTTTCATAAGAGATAACAAGAGATTCTCTGCCTCCGGATATACTTTCATGAATAGTATGACTGATCTCCATCAATCGTCCGGTAAAACGCTGACGTTCATCAGATAAACGTAGTCCGTAATCTGCCAAAGCTTCATCAAATACAGCAAGAAGCTCCTTATCAAAACTGTTCTGACGGATCAACATATTACGCTGTTTCAGAACTTTTTTATAATTACCAAGATCACTGTAATAGACAGGCTTGATTTGACATAGCTCTCTGTCTAAAAAACGACGACGATTATCCGGGCCATCTTTTATGATTCGAAGATCATCAGGCGAAAAAACAACGATATAGATATTCTCAAGAAGGTCAATGCTTCTGTCCAGTTTGACTCCGTCGACATGAATGATCTTTCCTTCTTTTTGATACACTATCTTTATTTCAGTTTCATCGCCGCTCTCATCTTCTA
>JAEEGL013346309.1_pt1 | contig 10552 bp, 7 predicted proteins | sample 9134231 | NCBI WGS metagenome assembly JAEEGL01 (sample SAMN16246548, study PRJNA631951) | gut metagenome | biome: gut microbiome; feature: rumen; material: fiber-attached | host: Bos | place: Iran: Karaj | collected 2018-10
GAATACCCGTGGCTGGCGGACTATCAGAAAGCCGGAAGGGAATCGCTCAGCCAATACCTGGGCACCTTCCTGGAACAGGACTACGACGAAGTCAACGCTATCCTCAAAGCCTTTGCGCAAGGGCAGGAGAAAATCTATCTCAAGCGGATGGGAAGACGGGAAGAAGACCGCTGGTATGACCTCGTCAACTTCTCGAAGATCGATGTCCTGGTGATCGAATGGACCCATGGCGGCAACGAAAACATCGAAGGGATCGACGTACCGGTCCTGCTGAACTCCACGCCGGAAGAGACGAGAGAACACCGCCGCCTGCGCGCCAGAGACGGCAAGACCGATTCCGACTTCACGACGATGGTCCTGGAGATCGAACAGGAGGAACTGATGAGACGGGCGAAGACCGCGAAGATCATCCTGTCCAAAGCCGGAGATTTCCTGTCTCCGGAAGACTTCTGAGGAGGAACTATGACGACGAAGAAAATGGGTATCGGGACATCGCTCAATGCCTATCCGGATTCTGTCGGAGGGAAGCTGTCCGATATCGTATCCCTGCTGAAACAGGAAGCGTTCAAAGATGCCTTTGAATCCTTCTATATCCTGCCATCCGTCTTCAACACCGATCTGGACCGGGGATTCTCCCTGATCAGCTATGACATCTCCGAGACACTGGCGGATCCGAAGGATATCGAGGATCTCCACGATCTCAAGATCGACCTGCTGATGGACTTTATCCTCAATCACATCTCCGTTCTCTCTCCGCAGTTCCAGGACATCATCAAAAACGGGGAGAAGTCGGAATACCGCGACTTCTTCATCGACTGGAACCGCTTCTGGGAAGGACACGGAACGATGACGGAAGGGGGCTATATCCAGCCGGATCCGAACGTCATCAAAGACATGTTTTTCCGCAAGGCCGGCCTGCCGATCCTGATGGTGCGTTTCCCGGACGGACGTGACGTTCCGTACTGGAATACTTTCTATCAGGAAGTCATATACAATCCGCTCGATGCTCTGGATCTCGTGAAGGAGAAGGGGATGCAGTACGGGACTGCGGTCGAGATCGCAAAACTCGTCAACGAAGCTCTCTCCGCAAAGACAAAGCCGGAAGACATCGATTTCGGCAACTATGAGAAATACGCTGCCGCAGTCCGGGAACACCTACAGGCCAACCGCAGTTATCTCGGCCAGATGGATCTCAATATCAAGTCTCCGCTCGTCTGGGACTACTACCGGGAGACCCTGAAGAAGTTATCGGACTACGGCGTCGCGATCGTCCGTCTGGACGCCTTCGCCTATGCCCCGAAGGAACCGGGCGAGAGGCACTTCCTCAATGATCCGGGCACCTGGGACCTCTTATCGAAGATCGATGAGATCGCTTCGGAATACGGACTGACCCTGCTGCCGGAGATCCACGCCAGCTACGGCGAAAAGACCTACAAGCTTCTGGCGGACAAGGGATACATGGTCTATGACTTCTTCTTACCGGGACTCTTGATCGATGCCTTTATCCGCAAGAACGGCGTCTATCTCAAAGCCTGGGCGGATGAGATCACCCAGAACAATATCCGCACCGTCAACATGCTGGGATGCCACGACGGGATCCCGCTGCTGGACCTCAAGGGACTCCTTCCGGAAGAAGATATCCAGACCCTGATCGATACCGTTGTCGCCCGGGGCGGTTACGTTAAAGACCTCCATGGCGCCAAGAACGTGTACTATCAGGTCAACGCGACCTACTTCAGCGCACTGGGAGAAAGCGAGAGAAGGATGCTGATGGCGAGAGCGATCCAGCTCTTCATGCCGGGCAAACCGCAGATCTGGTATCTCGATCTCTTCGCGGGAAAGAACGACTACGAAGCGATGAGAAGAGCCGGAGTCGGCGGTCACAAGGAGATCAACCGGACCAACCTGTCGCTGGAAGACGCGATGGGATTACTGGAAACGGATATCGTGAAGAAACAGCTCGAACTGCTGAAGTTCCGCAACACCTGCCCGGTATTCACCGAGGATGCGGATATCGGAGTCTATTGCGACGAATCCTTTCTCTCCATCGAATGGCAGAATGGATCCGGAAAGGTACGTCTGGAAGCGGATTTCGAGAAAGAGACCTATCAGATCATCGAAGACATCAACGAAGGGCGCTAAACGCCCTTTCATTCAAGGGGAAGCCTATGCTGAAACAAGTACAGACGAAATACGGGATCCTGGAAGGGGTAACTTCCAATAAGGGCTATGCGCTCTTCCGGGGCGTGCCGTATGCGAAAGCTCCGGTAGGGGAACTTCGCTGGAAAGCACCGGAAAAGCCGGACTCCTGGCAGGGAGTGCGGAAAGCCGATACCTACGGTCCTGCCTGCATGCAGTACGACCGCTGGAGCACGGCTGTCGACGACGTGACCGACGACAGCGGACATGAATACATTCACATCGAGAACTATCCGTATCCTCCGAAGATGAGCGAGGACTGTCTCTATCTCAATATCTACACTCCTGCGGAGAGGGCGGATGAGAAGCTGCCGGTATTGATCTACATCCACGGCGGCGGATGTCAGCAGTGGTACGGATCGGATTACGAATACTGCGGGGATCAGTTCTGCAAAGAGGGCTGTATCCTCGTGAGTGTGACCTACCGTCTCAATATCTTCGGCTTCTATGTCCACCCGGAACTCGCTGAAGAGAGCGGACAGAACGCTTCCGGAAACTACGGGCTGATGGATCAGATCGCTGCCGTGAAGTGGGTCCATGAGAATATCGAAGCCTTCGGAGGAGATCCGGAGAAGATCACGGTCTTCGGTCAATCGGCCGGAGGAAGATGTTCCCTGGCTGTTGCCTGTTCTCCGTTGAGCGGTCACTTCGTGAAGCGGATCTCCATCCAGTCCGCCGGAGGGATCGGGTCGATCATGGCGGAAGACAGCCGGGAGAAACTGGAGAAGCTGGGTGAGGACATCATGAAGAAACTCGGCTGTAAAAGTATCGCAGAGATGCGTAAACTGCCGGCGGAAGCTCTCCGCGACGCCAATGATACCCTCGGATTCTTCAACGGCTTCAACCTCTATACCGATGGCTATGTGCTTCGAGAAGACATCGATCAGATGATCCGGGAGGGGACGATGGACGATATCGACATCATTATCGGCTGTACGGTCGATGAGGGCGCCAGCGACAGACCGCCGATGTTCGGGTCGAATCTGGCAGCTCAGAGTGCCGCCTTTGCGGAGATGATGCTCCGGAATCACAAAAAGCCGGTCCATCACTACATTTTCGATGCTCCGCAGCCGGGAGATGATGCCGGTACACCTCATTCCTGTGACAACCGCTATCAGTTCGGTACGCTGGACGGTTCCTGGAGACCGTATGGAGAAAAGGACTGGGAACTCTCCCGGAACATGACGAGATACTGGGCGAACTTCGCCCGCTGCGGAGATCCGAATTCGAACGATCTCCCTGCATGGGAACCGTATGATGAGCGTCATCTTTCCATGTGTCTGTGCCGGGAAGGATGTCATATGAAAGACTATGATACTGTCGCGGATGGAAAGATCGGAAGACTGAAAAACGAGATCCTGAACGGAATCTCCGGAAAATAAAAAAAGAAACCGGCATGAGCCGGTTTTCTTTGTGTATCCGTTTACTTCGTGATCTCGATTTCGCCTTTGTCATTCCTGCGGAACTGACTGATGAAGTCCCAGGCCAGACGGCAGGTGAACGGGCGGATCTCGTGCTTATGCGCGGAGATCGAACAGAGGGCGGTATAGATCTTTCCGTCCCTGCTTTGATAGTAGCGGACGGTGGTCTTGCTAAGCGGGAAGTCCGGGTCGTAGAGCTCGTCATTGATGTCTCCTTTGACACCGTAGATCTTGTCTTCCCAATTGTCCTTGTCTTCAAAGGTCACGTCATACGGTTTGACGACCTGGTTGACCGTAAAGGTATGAGCGATGCGATTGAGACACTTTGCTTCCTGGTTCGGCGTCTCCGCCAGCGGGGATTCTTCTCCTCCGTTGTAGAAGACCGGTACGAGAACGTCGTTGTTGACCTTCCACGACTTGGAGAACTGGGTGTTTTCTCCAACATCGACCGTTGCATCCATCGGAGCGACCGCAGCGACGAATTCCGGATATTCCTGGTAGAAATCCCAGGATTTGATGCCACCCATGGAGAAGCCGGTCGCATAGATCCGGGTCGGATCGACCGCGTATTCTTCTTCGATATGCTTCACGATCTCCAGCGTCTCGGTCGCCGTGACTTCCAGATGCATCTCTACCGCACAGAGGATAAAGCCGTTTTCCTTGGCGATCTCCGGCCATTGCCCGATGATGGCCGTAGCGATCGCGGTATCTCCGCCTCCGTGGAAACAGAGAAGAAGCGGTACCGGATGGAAGATATCCGTCACATCGAGATCTTTATCATAGAAGAGGACGTATCCTGCTTCATGGGTCGGACGGGAGACGTTTGCGTGGTTGTCTTCCGACGTATGAACCGTATACCGCTGAGGTTTCATGACGATGCCTTCCTTGCGGTAGTTGACGGACTTGCGGATCTTTCCGGCCCATCTCTTGTAGTCACCAATATAAGCGTCGTACTGCGCGATCACATCCAGTTCATCGCAGACGGCGACACGGTTGTCAGAGGCCTTCAGAGCAGCGTTGATGTCATCGCCGTTATGGACAGAGACGATGGAGACGTCTTTGCATTCTACTGTCGGGACATACCCGAGATCCTCCAGTGTGACAGCCGTCATCGTGATGTCCGCGAATCCGAGGTCGCCCATGGAGTTCTTTCCCTTGACTTCCTTGAGATAGTATTTCGCGAAGTAATCCGCGCCTTTCCCTTTGGTGTAGACATAGGTCGCGACCGGAGAGGCGAAGATGAAGTATTCCGGAACCGGATCGAAGCCCGGACGTTTCATGGCCATCTCTTCAAAGACGTTATGTGCGATCTTCTGATCATAGAGGATCCCGTGGGAGAAACCCCATTGACTGACTTTGCACTTGGACAATACGCGTTCGTAGACGCCTTCCTCTTCGTTTTCCCAGGTATCGACCGGATTGACGAAGACGACGACACCGCCGTTTTCCTGAGCGATCTGCGCGAGTTTTGTCTCTTCGGCGTAGTCTACGGCTTCTTCATGGGCAAATCTCTTATCCCCGAATACGAGAAGCAGCGGAGCGGAATAGCCGTGGTTGATGATATCGGATTCCATGAGGTCCTTCGGCTGATAGACCAGGACTTCGTTCTGATCGACCAGAAGGGAAGTGAGGTATCCTCCGGTTTTTGTTTCGGTGGTAATGACGGTTCTTATCGCAGACATGCAGATGTCCTCCTTGTGTTTCCTTATCTTCATTGTAGAAAAGAGAGAAAGTTCTGACATTTGAATAGGAACAGAATATTTTCAAAAAAATCTTCAGAAGAAAAGGCAGATCGCTGTATGTCTGCCTTTTTTGTAAAGAAACGGTTTCCGGCCGATCAGTCGTACTTCCACATATCCCCGGCAGGGAAGAAGGTGATCGGAAGGGCATCATCCCCGACAACCGGTCTTAACCATTCTTCGGCCAGAGCCATGCCGGCTTCCTCCTGTACGAAGTGTCCCGGAACGATCATGGCCTTGGCTCTTCCGAGCTCGACGGCATCGCGGAAGTAGAGCGGAACAGTCCAGTCCACGGTCTCTCCCGGAATAACGACGTCGTATTTCCAGCTGGCTGCCACCTCTCTGTTGTTGGACCAGTTGGTATGAGGTCCCGGAAGGAGGTGACCGCAGAAGCCGATGGTGGAGACGACCGCTTCCGGATCGCCGATATAGCGGATATGTTCGAGATTCATGACTTTCTTGACATGAGCAATGAGATCTTTCAGTTTCGTCGGAGGAAGGACGACTTCCCATCCTCTTCCTTCGGACTTCATATACTCCAGCCAGCCCAGGTTTTTCATCAGATAGTGGAAGATACCGTCCGGACGATGGGCGTGCATGTGGTCGTGATCGCGGAATACCGTGATCCCGTTGTCGACGAGAAGAGCTTTCTTTTCTTCGTATACATCGTTTCCTTCGAGCCATTCGCATTCATCGTCATACCCGCTCCAGAAAGTCGGTTCATGGACGAAGATGAAGTTCGCACCGATCTCGATGGCTTTCCGGATCACCGGTACCGTCGGGGCGATGGAGATCAGGATGCCTGTGCATTCCCGATTCGGGTCGGCACCGACGACGACGTCGCAGGTACGGGCATCCCCTAAATCCGGATGATAGGCGTGGAGTTTGTCGAGTATTTCCTGAATAGTCATATGGATTTCCTTTCTCTGAAACAAAGACCGGAGGAATGATGTTAGACATGGTCCGGTCTTTTGAATTTATGCTTCGTAGAACCGTATCCAGAGCTGTCCGTCTTCCACGCTGCCGATCCCGTAGAACCGGTCATAGTGCAGATACGGAGCTAAGAGCCTGGAGTCGGTGTAGAAAGTAGGGACGGTCTTGAAGGTGCGGGACGGGACGTTCGGGAGGTAGCCGTTGTTTTCGATATAGATATGGCAGTCGTTGTCTTCCATATCTTTTCCCGTCAGCATGTACCGCGCGCTCATATGCCGCACTCCGGCGTGGTTGAGCACCTGGGTATCGACGCCCCACGGTTCGACGATCCCCTTGAAAATCTTCGAATCGACAGCGCCCGCAAACGGGATCATGGAGACTTCTCCGCGTTCCGTCTCGATACGCAGACCCGGCTTGTCGATATCGACCCGGATCTCGAGGATCGCTTCCTTTTCGCTCATATCAATTCTTCGGAGTGAACTTCGCCGGTCCGAAGAGGGAGATGTGGAAGTTGTTGGTCTGGAGTTTCTCGTAGAAGTAGTGGTATTTCTCCTGCTCCTCTTCTGGGATCATGGCGGAATGGTTGTTCAGGTTGATGATGTCGAACTTGTCTGCGTACTTCTTCCAGCAAGGTCTGCCGTTTCCGTTTGGATCGCCGTTCGCCGCGAAATCATACCAGTAGCCCTGGATGAGTTCCATGAAGTCGTAGTCCGCACCGACCCAGTGATACGGGAAGAACGGATTTCTTTCGCCATGGTCGACCCGTCCGAAGACATACGGCATCTCCGCGCAGTGCGGGGAACCGTCTTCTCTTCCTCTCTGTGTCTCGTTTTCCTTGGACATGAGCCAGACATAGGCGTTCTTTCCATACTTGTGAGCGAGCTCCGCGAGTTTGGCGCTGCCCAGAAGCATGATGTCGGATGCGATCGTCGATACCTGCTTTGCGGCTTCGATGCCGTTATTGGCAGGATACCATCTCTTCATGTTTTCGACGTTGTCCGGGAAGGCTTCTTCGAGATAGGCATAGAACTTTTCGACGGAATATTCGTCCTTTTTCACCGCCGGGAATTCCTGAGCGCAGGAACCGATCATGACGTCGAAATCATTGAATTCGCCGTTGTCCATGATCTCGGAATACGGTTTCGGGATGAACTCTCCGTCCACACAGAAGGAGAAGCCGAAGCCCATCGGTCCGATCCCCTTGGAACGCTGGAATTCCTCGTACTTGTCGAAGAGTTCCCAGGCATCCTTGCGGCGCAGTTCGGCGATGTCCTTCACACCGATGTAGTTCATGTATTCGACACCGAGATCTTCCATTCTCTTCCGCGGTCCCGGCTGCATGAAGCCCCAGTAGATCGGTCCGGATTCGATGGAGACTCTCTGGATGACGTCCTTCATCAAAGGAGAAGCGTGCAGAGCGCCTGTTCCGGCCGCACCTCCGGACTGTCCGGCTACGGTAATGCGGTCCGGATCACCGCCGAATTTTGCGATGTTTTCCTTGACCCAGAGACAGGCCTTTCTCATGTCGTAGAGGGCGTAGTTGCCGCTGGTCCCTCCTGCTTCCGCCGTGAGTTCCGGATGAGCGAAGAAACCGAAGAAACCGAGACGGTAGTTGATCGTCACGACGACGACATCTTTTCTCTTGGCGAAACCGATACCGTCGCAGACGACTTCACAGCCGCTTCCGGCCACCATGCCGCCGCCGTGGATCCAGATGAAGACCGGGAGCTTGTCTTCCGGGGTCTTTGCCGGAGTCCAGACGTTGAGGTAGAGGCAGTCTTCCTCATACTGGGAAGGAGCCATGAACTGCGGGACGCCGTGGACGTTGGCCGGCATGTCGGCGATCTCCATGACGTGCTGAATGGCCGCAGCGGAATACTGCGTCGCCTTGCGTACGCCTCTCCAGCGTTCCGGATCCTGCGGATGGGCGAAACGTCTTTCGCCTACCGGAGGAGCGGCATACGGGATCCCCTTGAAGATCCGGACGTTTTCTTCGATGTAGCCCTGCAGCCAGCCCTGTTTGACCTGTACCTTTGCGTTTTCAAAATCTGTCATTATTCTTTCCTCCGTTATTATCCTTCTAATAAGTATTCGATCCCCTTATAGGTCTGAGGGGTCCAGAAATCCCAGTTGTGCATGCCCGGACCTTCTTCGTACTTCAGATCCGCTTTCTGTTTCTTTAAGAAGTCGCGCATCTCGCGGTTCGGCGTGATCAGGAAGTCCTCGGTCCCGCAGGCCATGTAGATACGCGGATTGGCGATGCCTTTCCGCTTGTTTCTCTTATAGAGCACTTCCGGATTGTGGTCGCTCTTCTCGGCCTTGGAGAGGTCTCCGAAGGTGTCGACATAGTACTCGTAATTGGCCATCGGGCTCTGCATCTTCGGCGACATATCCTTCAGCTGATGGATGATGAGAGCGGAAGAGAGAGCCATGACGCCTCCGAAGGTCTCCGGATAGGCAAATCCGGTATGCAGGGCTCCGAAACCGCCCATGGAGAAGCCGCCGATGAAGGTGTCTTCCTTATTCATAGCCAGCCCGTAGGTATTCTGCAGGAAGCGTACGAGTTCTTCCCCGATGAAGGTCTGGAAGTGATATCCGGTCGCTTTCTTGTTGAGATAGAAGCTGTTCCGGCCGGCCGGCGTGACGACGGCGAGGTTGTACTTCATCGCGTAGTCCTGCATCTGGGAGCCGTAGAGCCAGTCGCTGGAGCCTCCGTTATAGCCGTGCAAGAGGATCAGCGTCTTCGTCCCTCGCTGATAGTACGGATTGTCTTTGAGAAATACCGGAAGGTCTTTTTCCGGAAGGCACATATAGAACTCGCCCATTCCGGCCAGAGCCTGTGAGAAGAAGCGCACGAAATGTGTTGACATGATAAAAATCTCCTTTGTTCACTACCATTGTAGAAAAAGGAAAAACACGAGAATATCAAAAATGTGTCATTGTCTTTTGACTTTCACCTTTTGTGAAGAAACGGTGAAAGGAATGGATTCAATTTTGAAAGCCCTGTGATTTTTTTTGAAAGCAATCCCCCGTATGTCTATGATTCAATGGACTTAAAGAACAACAGGAGGCTTTTTAATGAAAAAACTAATCGTTCTTTTATTGGCACTGCTCATGGTCTTCGGCTTAGCCGGCTGCGGCAGCAAGGACGGGGGCGACAAGACAGAAGAGATCCCGACGATCACCCTCGACATGTCTACGCTCTTCATCGTCCCGAACCTGGAAGCTACCCAGAAGGTCGAAGATCAGCTGAACGACTACCTGCTCAATACCCTGCATGAAGATTTCAAGGTCCACCTCGTCATCACGGCGATCGGTGACTACTTCCAGAAGATCCCGATGGAACTCGCCAGCGGCGGCGATGAAGCACCGGACGTAGTCCAGGTCTTCTCCGTATCCGACTGGGCAAACCAGGGCTACATCCTTCCGTTAGATGACTATCTCGGCAAGGAACTGAAACCGACCTATGACATGATCGAAGAGATCATGGGTTCCGGTAAAGTCGGCGGCAAGACCTACATGATGCCGCGTTACTTCGGTACCGTTCTTGACTGGAAGTTCATCTACAACAAGGAACTCGTTGACGCTTCCGGTGTCGATGTCACCAAGGCGCACGACCTCGATTCCCTGGCAGAAGTCCTCGCCGAACTGAAAGTTGTTTATCCGGATGAGCACTTCCTCGTCTACTGCAACCAGTTCGACCGCATCCTCCAGGCACCGATGCAGACCTCTCAGGTTGGTACGTATACCGCTACCGTCGGCAACGACACGAAGCTGTACAACTATTATGAGACCGATGCATTCAAGAAGGCCATCGAAATGGCTTACGATTTCCGTCAGAAGGGCTACGCTGATCCGGAAGGTTCCGCGAACACCTTATCTCATGACGCTGTCGTCATGGGCGGATCCTCCAAGGGCGTCATCATGGGTCACTCCAACGATGTCGATTCCATCGCTCAGATGTTTACCCAGTCCAACACCTACGGTGCTACGTTCGGCGCAGTCACCATCGGTATCGACAACAAGACCACGGATACCTTAGGTATCGGTATCGCTCACTACTGCAAGAATCCGGACAAGGCTGCGAAGTTCATCAACCTGCTTTACACGGATGCCTTCGTATGGCAGACGATCATCTTCGGTGCCGAAGGTCAGGACTATGTCTGGAATGCTGATCACACGATGGTCAACTATCCGGATGGCTTAGACTTCAACTCCGTACCGTACAACTGCATTTACTCCTGCGGTATGATCGGAAAC
>JAEEGL013431912.1_pt1 | contig 10552 bp, 7 predicted proteins | sample 9134231 | NCBI WGS metagenome assembly JAEEGL01 (sample SAMN16246548, study PRJNA631951) | gut metagenome | biome: gut microbiome; feature: rumen; material: fiber-attached | host: Bos | place: Iran: Karaj | collected 2018-10
CTTACCTCGCGTCAGCCTGCCGCGCCCCAAAGGGAGTGTAACGACTTTGGGAGGGGTTAAGGGGGTTTGGGGGTTGTAAGGGTGGGCGACCCCCAAAGATGTCGTAAGCTTGATTTTGCATAGCTGCGCCGTATATAACTGCGACCCCATCGCTTGCGGGGGTTCACGGTGGGTGACCCCCAATAAAAAAGAAGTCGCCGGCGGCGACTCCTTAATTTACGATTTATCCCATTCTTTCCGCTATTTCAAATCCGTCGCCGGTCTCCGTTATCTTAAACAGCCGCGGACGTTCGTTCGGATTCACGTTCGTACTGTGCAGGATCAGATACGTGTTTTTATCGAAGCCGTCGAAGATCATACCGTGGCCTCCGTCTTCATCATAAATGAATTTATCGGCGTGGCGCCACGGTCCGAGTATGCTTCCGCTGTCGCTTATTGCAAGCGCCTGCACGTACCAGTACTGAGGTCCCGAGTGGAAGCTCGACCACAGTAAATAAAGCTTACCGTTTTTTCCACGGCGGAAAAACGGTCCGTCGGTAACGAAATTACACCCGTGCACGTTGATAAGCGAATACGCCCACGGCACGTCGCCGGCGCGGATTATGGTAACAGGCTCTCCGGCGGGAGCCGAAAGATCCGGCGTAAGCGGCATCGCTTCAACCGTACCGTTGCCTATCTGCGTCCACTCGTGGCAGAACGCCGTCCACGGCGTTCCGTCGTCGTCCACGTAAAACGTGGCGTCGAGGCAGGTCCAGCCTTCGGGCGTTATCGGACCGTCGGTAAACGGCAGAAAGGGACCGGTCGGGCTGTCGCTTTTCAGTATCTGCGAGCAGCGGAGGCGGTCTTCGCTTCTGAAGCTTGCGAACATATAATACTTTCCGTTGTATTTATAAACTTCGGGAGCGAAAAAGTCGCGGTCGGCCCAGAAATCCGACGGGCGCGTAAAGCATTCGATCGGTTCGCTCCATTCGACAAGATCCTCGGAGATATATACGTCGAGTCCCTGCCAGGGGATCCTTTTGGTCGTCTCTCCTCTTCTCGTGCCGTAAAGGTAATAACGTCCGTTCTCGGCGTACACGAACGGATCGCGCAGATGTATATTTTCAAGTTTCATCTTCTTCGTACTCCGACATCAAAGAAAGCGTTCTGCAGCTTTCGAACATACAGTTGAACCAGAAATTCGCCTCGGCATCGGGCGTGTTCATCCAGTGCGTGGGGATCTTGCCGTCTTCGTGCTGGACGCGCGTGAGCTGATCTGTCAGCGCCCTTGCCTTTGCAAGGTACAGATCGCCGCAGCCCGCCTGATACATGGTCATAAAGCCGTAAGCGAGGTTGGCGGTCGAAGCGTCTATCGGTACGTACCAGCCGTACTGCTCGAGCGCGGCGGGCGTATGCCAGATCGACGTATCGTAAGGCGTGCCGCCGTCGGGCGCGAGATGGCGCCACGGATACGGGCGTTTCCACACGACGAACTGATCCTCTGCAAAGCGCATCAGCTCTTTTGCAAGCTCGAGAGAATCGCGGTCGCCTCTCTGCTTTGCCAGATAAACGGCGAGCGCTACCGCCGCGTAATGGGTAAGGTTCATATAGTTCGTAGACAGCGGACTGTCTTCGAACTGACCTTCCCAGTTATAGCTTTTAAGCTGAGTTTCAAACGTGTATTTCACGGCGTTATCGCAGAGTTTTTTCCATTTTTCATCTTTGGTGCGCTCGTAAAGCGCCGACAAAAACGGGACGACGCCTTCGATCGGCGCTACGTAATTCTCCGTTACCGGCTCTCCCGTCGCGGTCGAGCGGACGAGGCGCCAGCTGCCGTTTGATTCGACGGTTTTCAGATAGTATTCGCCGATCTTCAGCGCTTCGGCGTAATATTTTTCGTCTTTTGTCGCCTCTTCGAGCATCAGATACGCAAGGCCGGCGCGTACCGGATATATCATCATCATCGTGCCCTTATGCGCTTCGGCGGCGTGCCAGTTCGGCGATATGACGCCGTATTTTTCGGGGTCGGGGCAGAAATCGAAGTGATACGTCGGCGGCAGATCGGCAAGCGGATCGTCGTCACGCGGCGTTATGCTTATCAGATAGTCGGCGGCGTTCACCGCGACCTTCATCGCGTCCGACGCGTCTTCCGGGCAGATCTTTGCGTACGAGATCATCGCCTCGACGAGCGCGCTTATCATCTTGCTCGGATACGTGTTCAGATCGTAGTGAGGATCCGGCTCGCCGTATTTCAGCCAGTGCTTTATAAAGCCCGCGGACATGGCGTAGCGGTACGCCTTTATCGCGCTTTCCTTATACGGGCATACCTTCGGCGGCGTGTCGGCAGGAAACGGGGCGAGGCGGAAAAACGTTCTCGCGCCGACAGGCGCGTAATCGCTGCCGTCGGGATTCAGCGCGGTGACGGTAAGGCGCACCGTTCCTTCGGGCAGCTCGGCCCATATCGGAGTCAGAAGCGCGCAGCAGTCGTTTGCTTCAAACGAGTGCTCTTTTCCCTGCTCGTCGATCGCGGTATAACGGTATCTGCCGCAGCAGCGCACCGCGGTGAAATGAAACGCCGGCACGTACATGAACTGAGTCGATTCGACGTTCCAGAAAGGTCTGCCCCGCTTTACGCCGTAACGTACCGTCGTATCGGGCGAAGCGCATTCTTCAAACGCCTGTTTTGCAAGCTTTTCTCTGTCAAGTTTCTTTTTCATGATCGTCTCCCTGTGTTTATATTGTCTCATTCGTATTTTTTCAAAGCTTCGCCGAGAGCGTGCGGCACGCCTCTCGGTCCTCTCACGGCGAAAATACCGTACCGGTCGCGGAGTTTTTCAAACGTGAACGCGGTGCGATCGTACCGTTTCAGCAGTTTTATCTTCATCAGCTTTCTGATAGTAAGACCGTCGCCGACGTAGTCAAACGGTATGCCGGTCTTTGTGACCTCGCATCTGTAAAGTATCGCCGATACCGGAGCGGCGACGTACATATAGACCGTATCTCCCTCTCTGATCCCCGCTCCCTGCTTCCAGTCGATCTCTTCGTTTTCGTCAAAAGCGCACTGCACGTCGTAGTATTTCGGATTTGCCGGCACTATCCATTCCTTCGGCGCACGGAGCAACCGCTTTTTTCCCGTCGATGCGGTGGATGCGAAGCTCATATCGAGAAGCGCGCAGATCTCGGATAATTGCACGGCGCCGTCGAGCGATACCGAGATCCAGTTCATTCTGTTCATATGGTATCCGCGCGAAAATCCCTTACGCGGCAGAAGCGATCCGAAAAGAAACGCGTCGTCGATCTTCACGTTCAGAATATCGACGCGTCCGGTTTCCGTGCGGCCGATCTTATCGGGCGAAACGTTCATAACCACGCCGTACCATTTTTGATTGTCGTTATGGCGCAGTACGGCGTAATCGGGATATTTCATCCATAAATATTCCGGCTCGCTTCCGTATTTTTCTCTTGCGTATTCGAATACTTTTTCTCTCAAAGAGGTTTTTTTCATCGTTCCGTGATCCCTTCCGGCAGCGTTAACACTTTATAATTATATTTTAACATATTTTTCTCGAATCGTCAAGAGCATAAAGCGATTTACGAAGCCGAAAGATCCGTACTTTTTACATATACCGGACAAAACGGGAAAGAACGGACGAATTTATTAAAATCCCGGGGCAAATGAATATTGACATAACGCCGTCCTCGCGGTATAATGATACCGTAACGATTTAACGAACAAAGGAGCAGCTATGAAACTAAAAGCGACAAGCCGGTATCACGGCACCCCGATAAGCAAAAAACTCCCGTCGAATTTCATCGAGCTTTCGTTCGGAATGCAGGAGGACGGGCTAGGCGCGGAAATGTTTTTCAACCGCAGCTTCGAGCCGCCTTTGCGTATGCGGCAGATATATAAGATCTGCTCTTATATGCTCGAGGACGATAACGACGCCGCCTCGCGTTACATAGCGGACTGGAGAAAGCTCGACTGGCATCACAGCGGCTACGAGCACAACGCGTGGTTCGCTTTTCCCGGAACGGCGGGATATCAGCCCGTTTACGACGACGCGTCGTTCGTTATAAACGATTCGCCTGACGAAGACGTGCATATAGAGCTCACGCCCGACAAAACTCACGGCGAATACGCGATGCGCGTGAAAAACAACGCCGTGACGGGAGGGCTCGCGCAGGACGGAAAATACTGTGAAAAAGGCAAAGAATACGTATTCCGCGGCAAAATACGCAAAATCGGCGGTTCGGGTGCGCTGTATGCGGCGTTTTATAAAGAAGGTACGGTAAAAGATCCGGTATGCGCGGTAAAGCTTCCCGAGGCGGGCGTTGAGTATACCGATCTGACGGCGAAGCTCAGCGTGCCGGAGGACGGCAGATACACGTTCGTTCTGCTGACTCCGCAGAATTCGGAATACGTATGCGACGATTTTTCGCTCACTTCGACCGACTCTCTGCACGGCTTCAAAAAAAGCTCGGTCGAGATCGGCAGATACGTATCGCCCCGGGTAATGCGCTGGCCGGGCGGCTGCTTCGGCTCGTTTTACGACTGGCGCGACGGCGTGGGCAGAACGCGCAAGCCGGGATATTCTTATTTCTGGGGCGGATATCAGTATAACGATATCGGCACGGACGAGCTCGCCTCATACGCGGAGGACGTGGGCGCGGAGTCGATGATCTGCATAAATATGTATCATCCTTTCAAGCGTTATTACGAATTCGTGCCGAAGGGATCTCAGGGCGGCGATCCTAACGACAAAACGCTTCCCGCATCGTCTCACGGTTTCGATCTTTTGAAATTCACGGATAAAGAGCAGGGCGCGAAGGACGCCGCCGCGTGGGTCGAATACTGCAACGGCGATCTGAACACCGAGGGCGGAAGAAAAAGAGCGGCAAACGGAAGAGAAAAACCGTACGGCGTAAAGTACTGGGAGATGGATAACGAGGTCTTTCGCTGGTATAAAGCGGAAGAATACGCCGAGGCGTGCGTAATGTATTCGAAAGCGATGAAAGCCGTCGATCCGTCGATAAAGATCGGTATGGAATCGTACGCGTACACTTACGACGAGCTTAAAAAAATGACCCTGATCGCGGGCGAACATATAGACTTTTTCGCCGACAGGGGAATAAACGAATCGGAGCTTGAAAGCAAGCTCGCGATAATAAACGATTTTAACGAAAAGCACGGTACGCATATAAAATACTGCAATACGGAATGGGTGCCGATGAACGGGGCGGATCTGTATAATTTCATACCGAGATCGGAGAGGATGATCAGCCGCTGTATGATATTCAACAAATGGTCTTACGCGCTCGAAACGGCGGAAAACCTCATGACGTGGCAAAGGCACGGCGAAGATGTCGATTTCGTCTGCTTCAGCGCATACGCGGACAATCACTCCCAGGCGGCGGTCGAAACGCCGAAGGAAGGTCCGTACGTCAATCCGTCCGGCGAGATACTGCGCAGATTCGCGGTCACGAAGGCTTACAGAACTCTTGTGATCGAAGATCATCACACGAAGCGGACGGACGATATACATATCCAGCTTTCCGCAGACGAAGAAGGCGGCGCGCTCGTTCTCAATCAGCTGAACAAATCCGAAAAAGACGAGCCGCTTCAGCTCGACGTATCCGCATTCGGCGTACCGGACGGAACGTACGGAGGCTTCGTTTTATACGGCGACAGCCTCATATCGACGAACAAGCCGGACGACGACCGTAAAATCAGGGAGACGGAAGCCATCGTAACGGTAAAGGACGGCGTGATCTCATCAAATATAAAGCGGCTTTCTTTCGCGGAATTCGTCATACCGCTGAAAGAAAAGATAAAAGTATGATCTGACGGAGGGAGAAGCGATGGAAAACGTCAATCACTGGAAAGGCAGGCTCTGGTACGCTTACGGCACGTCGATGACGAGCACGGAGTACGGAAAATACGTTCCCGTAGTGGAAAAGCTGTCGGGACTCAGAGTCGTGAACAAGGGCATACCGGCAAGCTGTCTTACGCCGGACGGCTTCGACGGCAGGGGCGGCATGAAGATCGCCGTCACTGATCCCGACGACGGCAAAAAAGAAGCCGATCTCATAACGGTCGAGGTCCTGCCGAACGAAGGTCCGAACGTCGGCGGCATTTACGATACCGACGGCAATTCCTTCTGCGGCTGTCTCAATCAATGCCTGCGCTTTCTGCAGGAAAACACCGCGGCGCAGATAGTCGTGATAATTATGATCGGAAGCAATACGTATAAGCCGGAGGACCCTCACGAGCTGCGTAAGATACCGAATTACGAATTCGCGAAGATCATCGAAGAGGTCGCTCATCTTAACGGCGTGCCGGTGATAAACGCGTTCTGCGAAGCGGGATTCGGCTATGCGAGGGTGAAAAATCACGACTACCAGCCGGATAACATCCATCTGAACGATATCGGAGGCTTGAACATGGGCAATTTCATCTGGAGCAAGCTCAAGGATATCCCTCTCTGGATCGGTCCGGGAAAGGCCGAAGACAACTGACGGCGAACAGGCGGTCCGGAACGCTGATATTCTCCGCGTTCCGGCTGTTTTTATTTAAAGCTCTGTTTCCCGGTCAAACGGTACGTTTATACGCCCGGCGTACCGTTTATTGAGCCGCAAACAGCCGTAAAAGTCTTGACAAGCGTAAATAAATACTGTAAAATCAAAAAAGACGCGATACCGCGAATAAAACGTTTGCTTTTTTTCGTACAATTCCGCGTCAGCATTTATCAAACGGAGAATATTTGCATGACAGATCTGAAAAAAACGTCTCTCGGCATAGAGCTCGGAAGCACGCGCATAAAGGCGGTGCTCATCGACGAAAACCACGTCCCGGTCGCATCCGGCTCATACGAATGGGAAAACAGCCTCGTAAACGGTATATGGACATATTCGCTCGACGAGGTCCATACCGGTTTCCGGTCCTGCTACGCGGATCTGTGCCGCGACTTAAAAGAAAAATACGGTCTTCGGCTGACTGACGTCGGCGCGATAGGCGTGTCGGCTATGATGCACGGCTATCTGCCTTTTGATAAGGATTGGCGTCAGCTTTGCGAATTCCGCACCTGGCGGAACACGATAACGGAAAAAGCCGCGGAAAAGCTGACGGAGCTTTTCGGCTTCAACATCCCCCAAAGGTGGAGCGTCGCTCATCTGTATCAGGCGATACTGAACAAAGAACCGCACGTAAAAGACGTCGCGTTCGTCACTCCGCTGTCGGGTTACATACACAGTAAGCTCACGGGCGTTTACGCGATAGGCGCGGGCGAGGCGAGCGGTCTTTTCCCGGTGGACAGCGATAAGCTCGATTACGACGAAAAAAGAGTAAAACAGTTCAGAGATCTCACCGGTATCGATATCAGGGACGTATTTCCGAAGGTGCTCTGCGCCGGCGAGGTCGGAGGCATACTCACCGAAGAGGGCGCGAGATTCATCGATCCGACCGGCACTCTTCGCCCGGGCATACCCGTCGCGCCGTGCGAGGGCGACGCCGGTACCGGTATGGTCGCGACGAATTCGATACGCGTACATACGGGCAACGTAAGCTTAGGTACGTCGGGCTTCGTGATGGCGGTGACCGACAAACAGCCGGGAGTTCACAGAGAGATAGATATGATCACCACTCCGGACGGTCTGCCCGTCGCGATGGCTCACTGCAATACCTGCACCGGCGACATAAACGCGTGGGTGAATCTGTTTTACGAATTCTGCAGTCTGATCGGCGCGGATATAGACAAAGGAGAGATGTTCGTACGCCTTTTCCGTAAAGCACTCGACGGCGACCCCGACTGCGGAGGTCTGCTCAGCTATAACTATCTGTCGGGAGAGGGCGCGACCGGTCTCAACGAGGGCAGACCCTTGTTCATGAGAGCGCCGAACGCTGAATTCACGCTCGCGAATTTTATGCGCACGCATCTTTATTCGGCTCTCGCAACGCTTCGCTTCGGTATGGATATCCTTACCGGAGAGGAAAACGTCAAGGTCGAAAAGCTGTACGGTCACGGAGGATTTTTCAAAACGCCGATGGTCGGTCAGTATATGCTCTCGGCGGCTTTCAACGTTCCCGTTTCCGTCACGCGGACGGCGGGCGAGGGCGGTCCTTACGGTATGGCTCTTCTCGCCGCATATATGCTCAATAAAAAAGACGGAGAAAGCCTGCCGGATTATCTTGACAACAGAGTTTTTTCAGGCGCGGATTCGGTAACGGTATCCGCGGATAAAGCCGACGTCGACGGCTTCAACGTGTTTTTCGAACGGTATAAAAAGGCTTTTGAGACGGAAAGGAAAGCGGCGGAGGTATTCTGAAGCCCGGATAAGACGGCGTGTCCGGTACGGACCGCAAAAGTGATCGCGTTATGATAAAAACGGCAGAAATAAGGATCTTTTTCCTTGTTTCTGCCGGTTTTTATTTTCGGATCGCGCGTGTTCGCCGACGGTCGCTATAAGTCGTATTTTTCTATCATCAATCCTATGTAGGTCAAAGGCTGATGCGCCTTCAATATACTGTCCGTATCGGTAAAGGATTCCATATACGACACGAGCGGGTAAAGATCGCTGTCCTCCGAGATCGCGGGCAGGACCGGAGCGCCGGTGGCGGCGTACGTGAGCATGGCTCCCACCAAAAGATCGAACGGAGCCATACCGTCTTCTGAAAGTCCCGGAGAGGTGAGCGAATAATTTTTGTTGTAGTAAGAATCTATGTCGGGCGCTATCGATACGAGCTTTGACAGATCGTCGATCGCCGCGTTCGGCTTTTTATCGTCGATGATGAAATCGGTGCCCGCGCGGCAAAAGCCGTGCGCTTCGAGCGGCAGGTGAGTCACGACGTCGTTCGGGTTTATATAATTGAATATGTTCGTATAAGTTTTTTTCGCCTCGTCGCCCCTTACGGTATTCGGCGTTGCGAACGTATAACAGTAGACTCTTTCACTGCCGTAAACGCCGTCAAGAATCACGCCGAGCAGATTTGCCGTCGCGCCGCCTCTGCTGTGTCCCGTAACGATGAACAGGGCGTTTTCGTCTTCGTCGAATATATCCTTTACAGACGCGTAGATATCCTCCGCGGCAAGCAGGAAGTTTTCGGAAAACTGTGAATCATTGTTGCGGGAAGGTATGAAATCGAAATTGGAATACCATTCTCCGTTGCTCGTGCCGCGCACGACGACGATATATACGTTTCTGCCTTTGTAACGGCCTTTTCCGACAATGAATGCGCACGTGTGCGAAATATCGTCCGCCTTTTTATCGTAGTGCTTTGTGAAAAGCACCTCGAAGCCGACGTCTTCGACGTATTCCTTCGTCGACCGCTCTCCTCCGCCGAAGCACATCGAAAGCAGATCGAGCGCAAGCTCGTGAGATACGACAGAGGATTTTCTCGGCAGGGTCATATCGATCTGCCCCTCCTCGTCGGGCGCTTCCGTCTCTTCTTCCGTGACATATCCGGTCGTTTCCGTTTCGGTGAGTTTTTCGGTCGTGAGTTTTTCGGTCTCGGTCACCGTCCCGGAAGCCGTCGCGGCTTCTTCGGTATCCGTCTGCGCCGGAACGCTCTCCGCGCACCCCGAAATCAGTATCGTTATAAGCAGTAATATCGGTATCAGCGTTTTTTTCATATACGTCTCCCTCGTCGTTTGCGTCCGCGGAAAAGCGGACGTTTGTTATTTATGCCGTTATACCGGAAACGCTGGACTTTGCGGATTTTTCGGATCCGTTCAACAGTTGCTTTCCGGCATAAACTATCATCCTTTATGTATATTAAAATGATAAATGATGAATTATGATTTCGCCTTCGGCGAAAATTATGAATTCGGCTTGCGCCGAACATGATGATATGATCGCCCTGCTCATTCCATGTTGCCGAAGGCAACTCATAATTGCGCGAAGCGCATCATAATTCATCATTCGCCGTCAGGCGATCATAATTGCCGCTTCGCGGCTCACTCCCACTCGCTTAATTCGAGTTTATATGGGTTGTTTTATATTATTCTATGCATGTTTTATGAGGAAAAACGGCGTGTTTTTCTTTGACTTATATCATTTGATATGATTTTTAGTATCAGAATCGTATCAACTTATAATTGCTTTTGTATTTCTGCTAAAAAGCGCTTGTTCCACTTTTTTCTGTAAAAGGCAACTTCATTTTTCCAAAACATTTTTGGAATTTTGCCGTTGTTTTCCGCAATGTATATCGGCAAATTGTGCAGGCAATCAGCAAGATCAGCGATTTGCTCGCTATCATATCTGATAATTGCATTCTTCATTTCTTTGCAAGCAAAAAGCAAGACGGTATATACCGCTTCATCCTTCAAGACAAACGGTATATATGAATATACGTTTTCTGCATTTGCAAAAGAATACACATCTTCTTTTTGAAGACTTCCGGAATCACGGATAGCTTTTCTTATTTGATTTAACTCACTGGATTCTCTGTCATTCAGCGCACAAATAATATGATCAATAATTGCTTCGTTCAGCGGGTGATCAGGATTAAAGCGGATACCGAGAAAAACAGCATATAAATCATACAAATCATAAGTATTCAGCATATAATCCTCATTTC
>JAEEGL013742996.1_pt1 | contig 10552 bp, 12 predicted proteins | sample 9134231 | NCBI WGS metagenome assembly JAEEGL01 (sample SAMN16246548, study PRJNA631951) | gut metagenome | biome: gut microbiome; feature: rumen; material: fiber-attached | host: Bos | place: Iran: Karaj | collected 2018-10
TGCAATAGATACTCTAAATACCATGATAGAAAAATATAATTCTAAAAAAGAAGATATTAAGGCATACTTATATCCATCTATAAGAAAATGTCACTTTGAAGTAGAAATAGATGTCTATAAACAATTTAAAGAAAAAATAAAGAACATAGATAAATATACAACTAAAAAAGGAATAAAATATTATATTGACTTACAACAAATAGTAATAGATAATTTGAAAAAACAAAAAATAAAAGAAATACACGATTCTAAAATATGCACATATTGTAATCATGGTAAGTATTATTCATATAGATATAATAATACTGACAAAAGAAACTATTTATTAGTTACTATAAAGGAGAAAAATGAAAGTAATTAGTGGAACCTTAAAAGGAAGAAAAATTGAAGGATATAATATTGATGGTACAAGACCTACAATGGATAGAGTAAAAGAAAGCTTATTTGGAATGATTCAAGACTATATTAAAAATAGTGTAGTATTAGACCTGTTTGCAGGTTCTGGTCAATTAGGCATTGAAGCCATATCTAACGGAGCAAAAGAATGCTATTTTATCGATAATAATAAAGAAGTCATAAAAGTATTAAACAATAATATAAACAACTTAAAAATAAAGGAAAAATCTAGGGTAATTCTATCAGACTGGAAAAAAAGTCTAAACGATTTTTCTAATCAAAATATAAAATTTAATTTAATATTTATTGACCCACCATATGACTATAATGTCTATGAAAAAATATTAGAAAAAGTACAAACCTTAAATCTCTTAGAAAAAAAAGGATTAATAATACTTGAACATCACAATCTAAAACTAAAAGAAAAGTATAATAATTTAACGCTTTACAAGCAAAAAAACTATGGTAATAAATCTGTAAATATCTATAAAATAGATTGACAGATTTTTTTCTTTATGATATATTTTACTTAAATAGAGGAGGAGAAAAAATGAAAAAACTAAATAGAAAAGGATTTACATTAGTAGAATTACTAGCAGTTATTATCATACTAGCAATAGTTGTTGGTATAACTATTCCAGCTGTACTAACTACTACAAGTAATGCGAAGAAAAAAGCATTTGCAACAGCAGCAACATCAGCAGCAGACTGGTTTGACAGACAATACCAAGTTGCTAAAACTGGAATTGGTGTAGGTGCTGATGCAGCAGCAACATTAGATTCCAACTTTACTACACTTTGTGGAGAAACAGGAACACTTTGCGAAAGTGGAAGTAAAGAATTTAAAAATGCAACAAGTTTAATTTCAGCCGTAGGACTTAAGGCGGATGCCCTAACAGCAATGTCAGTATATATTGATCCTGAAACAGGAAGATCATGTGTTAAACTAACAGCTGTAGCTGGTGGCGACTACTCAAATAGTAAAAATGATTCAGGAGCTACATTAGAAAAAACTGGAGGTTCTTGTTAAATAATTGATTTATAAAAAAGGCTAGGCGATAGCCCTTTTTATAATAAAAAAAGATGGTGATACAATGAAAAAAATGAATAGAAAAGGATTCACATTAGTAGAATTACTAGCAGTTATAATTATACTTGCAATAGTTGTTGGTATTACAATTCCTGCAGTATTAACAACCACAAACAATGCGAAGAAAAAGGCACTAGAAACTGCCGCTAAAGCCGCTGCAGATTGGATAGATAGACAATATCAAATTTCTTCATCAGGGTTAGATGAAGAAGGAATGGCTCAAGTAGATGCTAATTTTTCAAATTTTGTGGAGTTCTTTACAGATAATAAATTAGACATAAATCCAAATGGCGGCAGCGGTGGAGATTCTTTTGCCGCAGATTCCAAAAAATTTATAACATCTGCAGGGTTACAAGTTAATAATGTTAAAATGTTAACAGTTTATGTTGGTTCAGGAACAGGAAGATCATGTGTAAAGTTAACAGCAACTTCAAATGGAGATTACAATTATCAAGGTGGAAGCAATGAACCATATGCTTGTGGCGGATCATGCTCTGGTGCTGGAATAACCGGATGTTAGTATTAATAAAAGACTAGTAATAGTCTTTTTTCTTTGATATAATTTATATAGGTGATATTATGAACGATTTATTAATAGGTTCTCATGTTAGTTTTAGTGGAGGTAATCAATTATTAGGAAGTGTAGAAGAAGCGTTATCTTATGGATCTAACACATTTATGTTCTATACTGGAGCCCCACAAAATACTAAAAGGAATCCAATAAAAGATGAAAATACATATGCTGCATATAAACTAATGAAAGAAAATAATATAGATTTATCTAAAGTAGTTATTCATGCTCCATATATTGTTAATTTAGGTAATTTAGAAAATTTTGATTTTTCTGTATCATTTCTTAAAGGAGAAATAGAAAGAGCAAGTCTTCTTGGAATAAAGAATGTTGTTTTGCATCCTGGCTCATCTGTATCATATAATAGAAATGATTCAATAGAGAGTATCATAAAAGGTCTTAATTTAATCTTAGATAACAACTTAGATGTAAGAATTTGTTTAGAAACTATGGCTGGAAAAGGTACTGAAATAGGATGTACTATGGATGAGATTAAAACCATTATTAATGGTGTTAAATTTAAAGATAAGATTGGTGTTTGTTTAGATACTTGTCATTTAAATGATAGTGGTATAGATATATCTAGATTTAATGAATACTTAGATTTATTTGATACTGAAATTGGTATTGATTATATTAAAGTAGTACACATAAATGATTCTAAAAATGAACTAGGTTCTCATAAAGATAGACATGAGAATATTGGACTAGGAACTATTGGATTTGATAATTTAATAAATGTTATTTATAATGAAAAATTAAAAAATATTCCTAAAATATTAGAAACCCCATATGTAACAAAGAATGATGAATCAAAAGAAAAAGAGTATCCACCATATAAACAAGAAATAGAAATGATTAGAAATAAGAAATTTGATAATAAATTAATTGAAAAGATAAGAGACTATTATAGTTAATCTTATCTTTTTTTAATAATATATTTATATTTATCATATAATTCTAATAACTTATTATATGTTTTAATATTTAATTTATTTTTAACTTCTAATAAAATATTATCAGTATCATTAATAATATCATCATATCTATTATTAATATAATCATAAATAATATCTATTTCCTTATTATCAAGTTCTATATTTTCTTTAATACCATAATTATAAATATCTTCTTTTTTTATTCTTTTTATATACTCATATATTATATTTTTATCAAACACTAGTATCACCTAGTTAAAACTATGATAATTAATTTATTTTATGCTATAATAATTAATAGAAAGAAAGGTGACTTTTATGAGTATTATTAGACATAAATACATCAATGGTAATAGTAAAACGAGTAAAATATCTAAGAAAAAAATAAAAGCAAAACCTATTAATAAAAAAAATAAATATATAACTAAAGATTTAGATAATATTATTGAAAAACGATATCTATTTATATCCATTATTTTAATATTATTATTTTTAATAATTTCTATACGTTTATTTAAATTACAAATATTAGATTATGACAAATATAAGGATTCTTTATCCGTAGCAGTAGAAAAAACAGTTGAAGGTTCTAGTGCTCCAAGAGGTAGAATATATGACAGAAATTACAAATTATTAGTAGATAATAAAGCTATTAAAACGATTTATTATAAAAAAGAACCTAAAGTAACTAGCGAAGAAGAAATAGAATTAGCATATCAAATCGGTAATATTATTAATGTTGACTATTCAAAATTAACAGAAAACAGATTAAAAGATTTCTATTACGTAAATAATAAAGAAAAATGTTTAAAATTAATCAAAGATAAAGAATGGGATAAATATTATAAAAGAAAATTAAATGATGATGATATAAAAGAATTAATATATTCTAGAATAACAGATAAAGAATTAGCTAAATATAATGACGTTGATAAAGAAGCAGCGTATATTTATTATTTGATGAATAAAGGATATTCTTATGCTGAAAAAATAATTAAAAATAAAAATGTTACCGAAGAAGAATATGCTAAAATAAGTGAAAATATTGAATCACTTCATGGCTTTAATACCAAACTAGATTGGGAAAGAGTATATTTTTATGGTGATACATTTAAATCAATATTAGGAACAGTATCATCAGATACAGCGGGAATACCTTCTGAATTAGCAAGCATCTATTTAGAAAAAGGATATAGCCTAGATGATAGAGTTGGTACTAGTTATTTAGAATATCAATATGAAGATTATCTAAAAGGAACAAAACCGGTATATAGAATTAAAGGCAATAATAATTATGAATTAGTAAGTCAAGGTAAAAGAGGAAATGATATTGTATTAACAATTGATATTGATTTACAAAAATATCTTGAAGATACCCTTAAAGAAGAAGTATTAAATACTAAAAAAGAAGCAAATACTAAATACTATAATCGTTCTTTTGCCATAATTTCTAATCCTAATACTGGAGAAATATTAGCTATGGCTGGTAAACAAGTTATAACTAATAAAGAAGGTAAAACAGAAGTTGTTGATTACACTCCTGGAGTAGTAACTCTTCCAGTAACCGCAGGATCAGTTGTAAAAGGAGCTTCAATGATGGTTGGTTATAAATACGGAGCAATTGGTATTGGTACTATTCAAAAAGATGAATGTATCAAAATACAAGCAACCCCAGAAAAATGTTCATGGAGAACAATGGGAGATATTGATGATTTATATGCTCTAAGATATTCATCAAATGTTTATCAATATAAAATTGCCATAAAAGTAGGTAAAGGAACATATAAATATGATGAACCATTAAAAATAGATACTTCTGCTTTTGGAAAATATCGTACAATGTATGCCTCATTTGGCTTAGGTGTAAAAACAGGTATCGACCTGCCCGTAGAAAGCCTAGGTTATATGGGAACATCTAAACTATCAGGACATCTATTGGATTTTGCTATTGGTCAATATGATACATATACACCAATCCAATTATCCCAGTATATTAATACCATTGCTAATGGAGGTACAAGATTAAAACCATATCTATTAAAAGAAGTATATTCTCCAGCCATAAATAATGAAGATATCCTAGGTGAATTAGTATATGCCAAAGAAAAAGAAGACTTAGGAAAAGTAGACATCGAGAAAAAATATATGGATAGAGTAAGAACGGGCTTTAATCAAGTAGTAACTATGGGACTTGGTTATGGTTATATGGGTTATTATAATAATTCTAGTGGTAAAACAGGAACCAGTCAAAGTTTTATTGATACCGATAATAATGGAGTTGTTGATACTCAAACCATATCTACATCTTTTGTAGGCTACTCACCAGCAAATAAACCAGAGATGAGTATTGTCGTAGTATCCCCTGATGCCAGCCTTCCAGAAGCTAAATATCAAAGTAATGTAACAAAAAGGATATCATCTAAATTAGTTAATAAATACTTTGAAATTAATAAATAGCCATATCAAAAAAAACAGTTGTCTTTATTAGCAAATTTATGTTATAATACACTTGACGTTTTAAGAGGAGGTGCATTATGGCTAAGAAAAATGAAAATAGAGTTTTAGTACCATTATTGTGTGAAGAATGCAAAACTCAAAATTATACAGTGAGTAAAAATAAGAAAAATACTACAGAACGTTTAGAACTAAATAAATATTGTCCTAAATGTCGTAAAAACACAACACATAAAGAAAAGAAATAATTAGAAAGGTAAATTAGTATGATAAATGTAAATGACTTTAAAACAGGTATGACTATTACATATGATAATAATCTATACCAAGTTATAGAATTTCAACATGTAAAACCAGGTAAAGGAGCAGCAATTGTTAAAGCAAAATTAAAAAACCTAAGAACAGGATCTATCGTTGAACAAACATTTAATGCCGGTACTAAGGTACCTCAAGGACATGTTGAAAAAATAAAAATGCAATACTTATATTCAACTGGTGATACTTATACATTCATGAATATGAATACATATGAACAAGTAGAGTTATCACTTAGTCAAATAGAAAATGAAGCAAAATTCTTAAAAGAAGGGTTAGAAGTTCTAATATTCTTCCATGAAGGAGAAATGTTAGGAATAGAATTACCAGAAAAAGTAGATTATAAAATTATTGCTACAGAACCAGCTATTAAAGGAAACACAGCAACCAATGCTACAAAAGATGCTACTATTGAAACTGGTTTATTAGTAAGAGTACCATTATTTATAGAACAAGATGAAGAAATAATTGTATCTACTAAAGATGGAAAGTATGTATCAAGAAAGTAATACTTTCTTTTTTTATGATAATATGTTAAAATATATCTTGTAGATAGGAAGAGGTAAGTAGTATGGAAAAAAAAGAAAAAGAAGAACTAATGGAAGAAGATTTTTTTGATAAAAGAGATATCAGAAGAGCTGGAAGAAGAGTTAAAACATTAGATGATGATAAACCAAGAAAGAAACATGGCTTTCTAAAATTTATATGTGTTTTATTAGTATTATTAATAGCTTTTGGATGTGTTTACTATTTTGTATTAGATACTCCTAAAACATTTTATACAAAGATTATGGATAAGTTATCAAATGAAAAAAACATAACTAACAAAGCAAAAGATATTAACTTAAGTTATAGCTTTGATGCAAACATCAAAACTAATGATAAAGAGAATCAAAAAATATATAATGTAATTAATAAAACTAAAATAAATGGTATTATCAAATATGATGAAAAAGAAATAATAGGTAGTAATAATATTAAATATAAAACAAATGATTTAATAGATATAACATATTCATTAGATACAGATAATAAGATTGTATATTTTAAACTAGATAAAGTATTAGATAAAACTATTAAAATGGATATAAATACTGAAGAAGACGAAGAAGAAACATATAATTTTGATACAGATGTTTATAAAAACTTATATAAATCATTTATGAAAAACTTAAAAACCTCTTTAGAAAATGCTGACTATGAAAGAAAAATAACTACTGTAAACAAAAATGTTGTCTTTAAAGATACAATAATCATAGATGAAAAATTTGAAAAAGAATTTCTAACTAAATTATTACATGATGATGATTTCATTGAAAATTATGCTAAATTAGATGGAAGTACTACCGAAGAAGCAAGCGATGAAATAAATAAAGAAATAGCAAACTTAAAAGAAGAAAAATCAACAATAGTGGTATATAGAGCAATCATTAAAAATGAAATTCTTAAAATAGAAGTATTAGATGAAGAAGATAGTATAACTATTACCAAAGAAGATGACAAATATAATTATGAAATAATTACTAAAGAGAAAGATAAATACAAAGGTTATATTAAAGTAAATAAAGATAAAAATGAAACATCCCTAACATTTAATCTAGAAGCTACAAAAGAAGAAATAGATGTAACATTTAACATAACATATGCAAATAATGAATATAAAATAGAAACCGTAGATACAGATAAAGCCGTTGATTTTGAAGACTTAACCGAAGAAGACATGGCTAAAATATATGAATACTTCACTGAAGATAAAACAATTAGTGGCTTAATTGAAGATCTACAATTAGAAGAAACCATATCTGAAAACCCCAATAATATATAGTTTAATCCCATATTTTATGGGATTTTTTCTTTACAAAATTAACTCATTGATGATATAATTATATTAGGGTGAGGATATGAAAAATAAGTCTTCTTTAATGGCATCAATATCTACTTTAGAAGATATAAAGAAAATGGATAAAAAGGTTAAATATATAAATATTAATATTACTAATCCAGATTATGAAGTTATTAATTATTTCATAAATAATGGGAGTAATTATTTATACTCAGATGTAACTAATGATATTGACGGATATAACTATGTTAGCTATGATGATTTTTTAAATGCCGAAAGATTAATAGAAGAAATATATATTAATATGCCAAATGATTTAAATAAGTTAGAAACAGCTAAATATTTATATATCTCACTTGGTAAAAATTTATCTTCAAGTATTAATCTAGATATTAAGAAAAATGAAACATATAATGTACCATTAATAACAAATGTTAGTAATATCTGGGGTAGTTTAACAAGAGGAATAACTAATAATATAAGTTGTTCTAAAATATATTACTACATATGTAGAAGATTAGACATTGATTGTGATATAATAACAAACGAAGAAAACACATCTTCATTAGTAAAATTAAAGATTAATAATCAAATACTAATAACTAATCTATATAGAGATATTCCATATATAGAAAGTAATATGCAAACAAGATATTTCGCTAACTATAATGACGAATTTGAATTAGATAAAAAAATAAATTATATTAAAAAAGCATATAATGACTATTATATCGATAAAGAATTAAAAAATATTGATTATACAAAAGAAAAGTGTATTTGGGAAGTATTATTAAAAACAGAAAAAATATTAAATATTAATAACATAAATCCTACAGAATTAAGTATAATATATAGATATATATTTGATAAATATTGCCCTAACTATAATATTAAAATAAATAATCTATTCCTAAATAGTTATGATAAAAAACATTTTATTCTAATTACTTATAATAACACTTATTATAGTTATAATTACATTAAAAAATCATTTATTAAAATAAATGAAATGGATATTATAAATAATATCAAAATAGGTAAAATAGGAATATATCAAGAAGAAAATATCCCTAATATTTCTAATTATTTAGAATGTATTAATTAAAAATGATAATAATACTAATAGATAAAAGGTGATTATATGAAAAGAAAAAACATTAAATCAAAACACATCATATTAATTATAATTATAGTTATTATTATATTAATAATAATCCTTTCATCTATGCTAAAAAAAGATAAACAATTAAATAAATTTGAATCACTAATAAAAGACACTATAACTAGTGCTGAAAAAATTATCTTTATTCCATTTAAAGCTGTATTTACAACATTTGATAACTATAAAGAATTAAAAAACATTAGAAAAAAATATTCTAATCTATTACCACAAGTAGATAGAATAGAATCACTAAATGCAGAAAATATAGAATTAAGAAAACAATTAGATGCTATGAAAAAAGAATTAAGTATCGATTATACCATTACCGATTATGAATACTTAAATGCCACAGTTATAAGTAGAGATACATCACATTGGTATAATAAAATAACTATCGATAAAGGAACACATAATGGAGTAGAAGTAGATATGGTCGTTGTAAATAGTCAAGGACTAATTGGAAGAGTAGTATCTACTACAACATTTACAAGTGATGTTAGATTAATAACAACCACTGATACTGTTAACAAAATAAGTATAACCATAAATGATGGCAAAAATAGTGTTAATGGATTAATAAAAGATTATAATTATAATACTGGATATCTAGAAGTCGAAGGCATAAGTAATACTGAAAAAATAAGCATTGATTCATATGTTTATACATCAGGATTGGGAGGCATATTTCCTAGTGGAATCCTAATTGGAAAAGTAGTTAATGTAACAACAGATGAATATGATCTAGCAAAAATAATTGACGTAGAACCAATAGCTAACTTTAATGATATTAATTATGTAGCAATACTAAAAAGAAAAGAGATAAAGAAATGATATTAATAATTATATATACCATTATATCTTTTTTATTAGATGGATTAATATCTAACTATATACCAGTAAATATTAATGAATTAAGCTATTTAACAACTATTTATTCAGTTATATCGATCGTAATAATATATAACTATTTTGAAAATGAACAAAAATATCTAAAAATAATAATCCCTCTAGCATTATTATTTGATATTGTTTATACAAACACATTTCCATTAAATATTATTATCTTTATAGCAATATATATGTTAATAAAAATATTAAATTATTATATTCCTAATAATTTATTTACCATAAATATAAAAACAATACTAAGCATGATTATATATTATTCATTAACATATATAATACTATTATTAGTTCACTATAATGACTATCCAATAAAGTTGTTATTTGTAACAATATATAAAAGTATTATAATGACTATTATATATACAACAATAAGCTATATACTAATAAAAAAACTATATAATAAATATTACGATAAAAAAATAAAATAAATTGACTATTTAGTCTTTTTTCTTTATAATCATTAAATGGAAGTGATATTATGGAAAAAATATTATTAATAAAATATGGAGAATTAACAACAAAAAAAGCTAATCGTAATTTATTCATAAATAAAATTTATGAAAATATGAAATTACTATTAGCAAATTATGACGTTAAAATCATAAAAAACAGAGTAAGAATGTTTATAGAAGTATCTGATGATAAAACAGAAGAAGTGGTAAATATTGTTAAAAATATTTTTGGAATTCATAGTATAGTATTAGCCTATAAAGTTAAAACTGATATTGAAGAAATAAAACAAAACGTAATAAACGTAGCTAATACCATAGACTTTAATACCTTTAAAGTAGAAACGGATAGAGCAGATAAATCATTTCCTATAGAAAGCCCAGAATTCTCAAAACAAATGGGTGCCCTAATCTTAAAAAATATTAAA
>JAEEGL014237679.1_pt1 | contig 10552 bp, 5 predicted proteins | sample 9134231 | NCBI WGS metagenome assembly JAEEGL01 (sample SAMN16246548, study PRJNA631951) | gut metagenome | biome: gut microbiome; feature: rumen; material: fiber-attached | host: Bos | place: Iran: Karaj | collected 2018-10
CTGCACGAGACGATCGACAGTCTGGAACCCGGCGACAGCAAGGAATTCACGACGAGCTACAAGGTGACCGAAGAGGACATCCTGGCGGGCAGCGTGAAGAACGAAGCGACGGCTGATGGTGACAACGACTCCGAAGATCCGACCGATCCTGGCGATGATGAAGTTGAAGATCCTACGGAAGATCCGAAACCGAGTCTGAGCATTGAGAAGGAGACGACTTCCACTCCGGCGAATGGCAAGACCTACGCGCTGGACGAGACGATCACCTACAAGATCACGGTCACGAACGACGGCAACCTGACGATCAAGGATGTCAAGGTAGACGACGAACTGACTGATCTGCACGAGACGATCGACAGTCTGGAACCCGGCGACAGCAAGGAATTCACGACGAGCTACAAGGTGACCGAAGAGGACATCCTGGCAGGCAGCGTGAAGAACGAAGCGACGGCTGATGGTGACAATGACTCTGACGATCCGACCGATCCTGGCGATGATGAAGTTGAAGATCCTACAGAAGATCCGAAGCCGAGTCTGAAGGTCGAGAAGGAGACTACATCCACACCGGCGAACGGCAAGACCTACGCGCTGGACGAAGAGATCACCTACAAGATCACGGTTACGAATGACGGCAACCTGACGATCACCGATATCAAGGTTACGGACGTTCTGACCCGCGACAAGTGGAAGATCGAATCGCTGAAACCCGGTGAAGAAAAAGAATTCACCGCAGAATACACGGTAACGGAAGAAGACATCCTGAAGGGTGAAGTCGTGAACGTCGCAACCGCGAAGGGCACGAGCCCCGATCCGGACAATCCGGATGTTCCCGTGACACCTGGCGAAGATCCAGAACCGACCGACAAGCCGGACGGCCACATCACGATCGAAAAGATCACGACCTCCGAGCCTGCAAACGGCGCAGCTTACGCGCTGGACGAAATGATCACCTACAAGATCACGGTCAAGAACGACGGCAACCTCACGATCAAGGATATCGAGGTGAAAGACGAACTGACCGGCGACAAGTGGGAGATCGAAGCCCTGAAACCCGGTGAAGAGAAAGAATTCACCGCAGAATACACAGTCACCGAAAAAGACATTCAGAAGGGTGAAGTCGTGAACGTTGCGACGGCGACGGGCACGAGCCCCGATCCCGACGAACCGGATGTTCCCGTGACGCCGGGCGAAGATCCCGAACCGACCGTCAAGACGGAACCGCATCTGTTTGTCAAGAAGGAAACGACCTCCACACCCGCGAAGGGCGGCCGCTACGCTCTGGGCGAAGACATCACCTACAAGATCACCGTGGTCAACGACGGCAACCAGACGATCACCGATATCGAGGTTGAAGACGAACTGACCGGCGATAAGTGGACGATCGAATCGCTGAAGCCGGGCGAAAGCAAGGAATTCGAGACCTCCTACACGGTAACCGAAGACGATGTCCTGGCCGGTACAGTTCTGAACGTCGCGACGGCGAAGGGCACAAGCCCCGATCCGGACGATCCGGAAGTTCCCGTGACGCCTGGCGAAGATCCCGAACCGACTGAAGAACCCGACGGACACATCACTGTCAAGAAGGAAACGACCTCCAAGCCGGCGAACGGCAAGTTCTACGTCAAGGACGAAGAGATCACCTACAAGATCACGGTCACGAACGACGGCAACCTGACCATCACCGGCATCACGGTAACCGACGAACTGACCGGCGACGAGTGGACGATCGATTCTCTCAAACCCGACACGAGCGAGGTCTTCACGGCGACCTACAAGGTCACTGAGGCCGATGTCGAGAAGGGCAAGGTCACGAACGTCGCGACGGCGAAGGGCACGAGCCCCGATCCGGATGAACCCGATGTTCCCGTTGAACCTGGCGAAAAGGACGATCCGACCGGTAAGGACGACACCCCGATCATCATTCCTCCGAGACATACGAATGTCAAGGTCACTAAGGTCTGGGCGAAGGACGACAACAACGCATACGGAACTCGCCCGGCCAGCATCACGGTCGTGCTCCTGCGCGACGGCTTCCCGTACAAGAAGGCGACACTGACCGCGGAAGACAACTGGACGATCACGTGGTGGGGTCTGGAACTGCCGCACACGTACACCGTGGATGAGCTGGAAGTCGAGGGTTACACCAAGTTTATCACCGACCCGAAGCTCCTCTACAGCAACAACCCGAGCGCGGGTATCCAGTACACCATCATCAACTCGCTCGATAACCTGAGTCATGACCACGTGGCATACAGCGTCGGTTATCCCGACGGAACCGTGGGTCCGAACCGCAACATCACTCGTGCTGAAGTGGCGACGATCTTCTTCCGCCTGCTGACCGATGAGGCGCGCGACCGCTACTGGAGCCAGACCAATCCGTACACCGATGTGATGCCGGAAGCCTGGTACAACAACGCGATCTCGACGCTGAGCAACATGGGCATCCTGAACGGTTACGCAGACGGCAGCTTCCGTCCTGACAGCCCGATCACCCGTGCGGAACTGACGAAGATCGCAAGCAGCTTCTTCGGCACCGCAGATCTGAGCGACAAGGTCAGCAGCTTCACCGATGTATCGAGCAACGCATGGTACAGCAGCTTCATCACGGCAGCGGAAGAGCTCGGCCTGGTGAACGGTTACGGCGACGGCACGTTCCTGCCCGATAACTACATCACCCGTGCGGAGACCTTCGCGATCGTGAACCGTACGCTGAAGCGTGCACCGCACAAGGATCATCTCCTGCCCGGATACGCGATGAACGTGTTCCCGGACAACATGGACACCAGCGCGTGGTACTTCGCGGATGTTCAGGAAGCGACCAACTCCCATGACTATACGTGGACCACGGAAGGTTCCAAGCGCGTGGAAGAGTGGACCGCAAAACTCCCGGACCGCGACTGGACCGCACTGGAGCATGGCTGGTCTGATTCTCACAAAAACTGAGAACAGAATCTCTGAGGCGAACTTCAAAGCATAGTCATATAACGGAAAGAACCCCTCCCTGTTGTTCACGCAGCAGGGAGGGGCTCGCCCTTATCGGGTGAAACGACAAGCCGAAAAATCAATGAATTTCACATATCGGGAGAAGAATATGCATCCTATCACGAAACGTGTGCTCTCAGTGCTCCTTGCGGCGCTTCTCGCGGCCATGATGCAGATGTCCGTTCTGCCGGCGCCTTCGTTTGCCGAGGGGGACGACGGAGGGACGGTCTGTTTTGTGCAGACGTATCGCCTCGAGGATGGACGCGAATATCTCTTTGTCGACGCCGGCGGGGTGGGACAGACTGCCAACGCGATCGCAGTCAACGGCAGCGGGAGCGCAATCGTGACGGAACACGTTCGGTTTTCCGAGTCGACCATTGACGGAAGCCTCTTTGTGTCGGACGCGAAGGCGAGTGCCGTCTGGACGGCGGAAGAGACGGACTCTGGCTGGCGTTTCGGCAACGACGGCCGCTACCTGAATCCTTCGACGGGGGCGGTCGGCCTGACGGATGCGTCGGGGACGAGGAGATGGGATGCCAGCAAAACGCAGGAACAGTTTTTCCTGCGGTATCGGGACGGCGGCAAATGGTATTATCTGCATTATCTGAACAACAATAACTACGATATCTGGAAACTGGACCCGGACTCCACGTACAGCTACAACGTTTACTTCCTCGAAAAGCACCTGTTGAAGTTCGGCGGCTTCGTCTGGGGCGGCGGCGATACGGACGGCTGCACTGCCAAGGCTGTGTATTCGTGCGTAAGCGAGAACCATGACGGCTGCAGCCTCGCGGAGATCATGCTTGACGCGGCGGTCTCCTCCGAACTGGAGACACCCGCAGCCTGCACGACCCCGGGGAAGATGGTCTATACGGCTGCCGTATCGGCCGCGGACAGTTATGACGGAACGGCGCACACGGAGAAAAAGACCGTGACGATTCCAGCGGCAGGACACCGGGAAGAGCCGGATGCGGCGGTGGAGGCGACCTGCACGGAGAGCGGCCTGACCGAAGGGACGCATTGCTCCGTGTGCGGGGAAGTGATCGTCGCGCAGGAAACGGTCGCCGCCCTCGGGCATGACTGGGGCGAATGGGTGCAGACGACCGCGCCGACATGCACCGGGGAAGGGGCCGAAGAACGCGTATGCAGCCGCTGCGGTGACCGGGAGACCGGGTCCGTCGCTGCCGCCGGGCACAAGCCCGTACCCGATGCGGCGGTGGAGGCGACCTGCACGGCGACGGGTCTGACCGAAGGGGCGCACTGCTCCGTGTGTCAGGCAGTTCTTGCCGCGCAGGAGGTGATTCCGGCGACCGGACATACCCCGGTGACCGATGAGGCGGTGGAGGCCACTTGCACGGAGACGGGGCTGACGGAAGGGACGCACTGCTCCGTGTGTCAGGCAGTTCTTGCCGCGCAGGAGGTGATCCCGGCGACCGGACACACCCCGGTGACCGATGAGGCGGTGGAGGCCACCTGCACAGAGACGGGGCTGACGGAAGGGACACACTGTTCCGTGTGCGGGGAAGTGATCGTCGCGCAGGAAACGGTCGCCGTGCTCGGGCATGACTGGGGCGGCTGGGTACAGATAAAAGCGCCGACGTGTACCGAAGAAGGCGCGGTGACCCGCACCTGCGGCCGCTGCCGGAAGGCGGAAACGGAGACCGTTGAAGCCCTCGGTCACAGGATCGTCACGGAGGCGGGGTCCCCGGCAACCTGCACGGAAGACGGCCTGACGGAAGAAACGCATTGCGCCGTCTGCGGGGCCGTTCTCGAGGCGCACACAAGGATCCCCGCGACCGGGCACACCCCGGTGACCGACGAAGCGGTGGAGGCGACCTGCACGGAGAGCGGTCTGACCAAAGGGACGCACTGTTCCGTGTGCGGCGACGTGCTTGTGAAACAGGAAGAGATCCCCGCGCTCGGCCACCGCTACATCAGGTATGTCAGCAACGGGGACGCGACCTGTACGGAAAACGGCACGGAGACGGCGGTGTGTGACCGGTGCGGCGCGACGGATACCCGGACGGAGGAGAACAGCGCGGTCGGTCACCGAGCGGACGAGCCGGTCGAGGAGAACCGTGTGGAGCCCACCTGCACGATGCCGGGCAAGGTCGATCGCGTGATCCGGTGCGCCGTGTGTGGGCAGGAATTCAGCAGAACGGAAGAAGTGATCCCGGCGTGCGGGCACGTCATGACGCATCACGACGCGGTCCCGGCGACCTGTACCGAAGACGGGACGATCGCGTACGATTCCTGCTCGCGCTGCGGGAAGAATTTCCGCGATGAAAGCGGCGGGGAAGAGCTGACCGACATCATCGATCCGAAGACCGGCCATCTCTGGGACGGCGGCAGGGTGACGAGACCGGCGACGGCGGATGCTCCGGGCGAGAGGGTCTGCACCTGTGAGCGCTGCGGCGCGGTCAGGACCGAGGAGATCCCGAAGCTGACGCCGGGGAAGATCGGGGACGTGAACGCCGACGGCCTGGTCGACGCGACGGACCGCATGATTCTGGCGCGGTATCTCGCGGGCTGGGAAGGCTACGCGGACCGCATCCTGTCGATGGATGCGGCGGATATCGATGGCAGCGGCGCGGTGGAAGCCGCAGACCGCGTGATTTTGGCGCGCTATCTCGCCGGGTGGAAGGGATACGAATCGTATTTCGAGTGATCCGGCGGCATCGGGGCGGGCCTGAGAATCAGAGACACGCAGAAGGAGGAGGTCTCCCCTTGACATCCCGCGCGAAATACGGTACAATTCTTTCAGAATGAAGTCTGACGGGAGGAGGGGAGATCATGAAACCGTCCCCCGCGGTATGGACCGCAGTCTCTGTGATGGCAGTTTTGACGCTGTGTTTGGTATCTTGTGCGGTCACGGGCAGCAAAACGGCATCATCCGTGCCGGAAACGGAAAAAACGCAGACAGAAACGGTCAGGTCCGAAGCCGGACCCGCCGCGCCCGAGCCCGGAGTCGGAGAAGAAACCGAGCCCGCCGAAACGGAAGCTCCCGTATCGCCCTCCGAACCGGAAATGGAATCTCAACCCACGCCGGAGGCGGACAGCGGGCCGATGATCCTCGAAGCCATGCCGCAGGAAAGCATCACGCCCGTTTCGTTTGAAGGCATCGAACCCGCAAAGAATCTCGGCAGGTTCATCGACGAAGTGATCCTGCCGAGCCGGAAAGGAAACGACAACTCCGCCAAAGACGTCGGCATGATCGTCTCGCCGTACTACACCCTCACGGCGAACGGAACGGACGTGCCGTGCTATGCAGTCCGGACCCGTTACGGCGCGCACTCCTTCGCCATGATCGACGTCAGGGAGGACGCTTTTCCCATCGAGCTTTCCGCCGGGGTGCTTGTCGATTTCCGCAGCGCCGCGATCCTGCCGGAAAGCTATGGCGTCGAAGCGCAGGTCTCGGATCATACCGTCACGGTCGGGGACGACGCGACCGCGCAGATCGACGGGCTGACGTTTTCGAATATCCGTATCCTCTTCAGCAACAACAAGATACGGGTCTGCAACCGCTCGAAGGCGGGCGGCACAATCGATAACGTCCTATTTAAGGATATATACCGCAAAGGAACAGCGGCGACTGACAGCAAATCGCTCGGGCTGTCCTTGAGCAAATTCGACGAGTCCTCGATCCGTGTGTCGAGGACAGCGCCCTGACCCGCTCTTCGCAGAGTGCGGAACGCCCAAAACTTCCGGAGAGTTCCTCTTTTTGGTTCTTTTTCTCCTCGATAAAGGAGAAAAAGAACGCCGATAGCGCTATGGAAAGAGAACGGCTGCCGCATTTCTCCGTTTCTTGGAGTGAATGCGACAGCCCCTTTTTTGGTTGATCCGGCAAAAAGCCGCCCGGCATTTGTGGCCGAGCGGCTGTGCTGTTGTTTTGCGGTTTTATTTGAAGTATGTGTCGTACCCCGTCCACCCGGCGAGGTAGCGGGCGAGGAGCATGCGGTCCTTGGCGGTGATGTCACCGTCCCCGTCGATGTCGGCGGCTTTTTTATTCGTGATCTTGGCCTCGTAGCCTTCCCATCCCGCAAGATACCGCGCGAGGATCATGCGGTCGGTGGCGTCGATTTTGTTGTCAAGGTTCACATCACCAATCATGCAGGAAAACCATGCGGTATAGCCGCTCGTCTGGGAAGCCGTAAAGGTATAGACAGTGCCTGCGCCTGAAATCTTCTCGCCATACTGATTTGTCCAGTAATCAAATCTGTATCCCGCTGCCGGTACCGCCTTAATGGTTACGGAAGCTCCCTTTTTATATTCGCCGCCGCCGGAAACAGTCCCCCCGCTGTCACTGGCACAGCTCACAGAGATCGTACAGGTTTTCGGAATTTCTTCAAAAACGGCTCTGATTTCCGCGTCCGCTTTTCCGAGCGTGAATTTGTTGTTCGATATGGTAACGCCGCCCGATATGACTTCCCACGCTTTCAGCCGATAGCCTTCGTCAGGGTAAGCAGTCAGAAGCACTTCCGTAGATGCCGTGCCGGAAGCCGGGTATGCCGATGCCGTGCCGTTTCCTTTGCTTGTTACTGTCACCTTATAAACGGTTTCCGGTATCTTTTCGAAGACAGCCTTGATTACCACATTAGCCGTTTCCATATCGAATTGATTATTCTCAACGGTTACACCTCCGGAGATGACCTGCCATTCCTTAAACATATAACCGTCGTTTGGCTCATATGTTAATTCGATTGTAGATCCAGTATCTCCGGCTCTCTGCCGTGAAGAAGCGGTACCGTTGCCGTCAGTCGTAACAGTTACCGAATAAGTGCAGAACCAGGCATAATACGCTGCATTCCCCTTGGCAGGAAAAGTATACGTTGCTCCTGCATTGGGTACGATACAGCCATATTTATCCGTCCACCATCCAAAGTGATATCCCGTATTCGGCTTTGCTGTAATCGTGACGGTCGTACCCTCCGTATAGCTTCCGCCTCCGGTTACAGTCCCGCGGTCCTCATGTGCGCGTTTAACCTCAATTGTGTAAGTTTCTGCCGCAAACACAGTCTGCCCGGCGGACAAGAGCCCCGCCATGAGCAGCAGGGCGAAAAGGATGCCGAAAAGCTTTCTGATTTTCATGAAAAACCTCCCTCAAAGATCGCTCTCGGAAGGTGTTCGTTTATTCCTTTTCCTCCGAGACGCTGCGGCAGCCTCAGAGGCGGTGGCCTCAGAGGACTATTTCCTTTAAAAAATTATAGCAAAACTCCGTCCACCTGTCAAGGGACTTCGGAAAAGAGATCGGCGGCTTTTCGCGGCAAATGCGGGCGCCCCCGGCGAGACAAAAAGCGCCGCGGCGAGGCTCCGGTCCCGGACGGGGGAGCGCAGGCGGCGGGCGCTGCGGGGAAGGGTCATCATTCGCCTTCGTCGCGGAGCTTTCCGCGGATGCGGGAGAGGGAGACCGGCGTCATGCCGAGGAAGGACGCGATGAGCTTGTGCTTGACGCGGTCGATCATGCCGGGGTAGCGTTCGAGGAACCAGCGGTAGCGCGCGGCGGCGTCGAGGGTCATGAGGACCGATTTGTGTTCCCAGAGTGCGAGGTACATCGCGCGGATGGTTTTGAGATATTCGCGCGCGAAGGCGGGATTCTCGGCGCAGAGGGAGCGTGCGGCCTCCACCGGGATCACGAGGACCCGGGACGGAACGAGAGCGGTGACGGTCTCCGAGATGCCCGCGGTTTCCGGTCGCGGCGCGGTCGAGACGACCTGCCACGGCCGCCAGACAAAGCTGTCCGTGACATCGTTCCCCTGCGGGTCGAGGAGCCAGACGCGGAGGATGCCCTCCGTGAGGATATAGAGACACTCGCTCTCCTGCGCGGGAATATCCTCGTTCCGCGCGAGCGTGATTTTCTTTGCGATGGCAGCGAGACGTTCGTGCAGCGTCGCCGAACCTTCGCCGCCCGCCGTTGTGTGAATGCCGTCCACGGTGTCATACTCCGTTTTTCGTTGATCTTGTCAACGGTATTGTATCACAAAAACGAGGCCGATGCATTCGCATAGGTAAACGCGCGGGGGATATGCGGTGTTTTTTTTCGGCGCGCGGGCGGGAAATCAGGTTCTGTTTTTCAGATCCTTGAGGGGGATGGTGACGTCGACGCCGTGGAAGCCCTCGCCGAGGATCTCGCTCGCGGGGGAGAGGACGACGAACGCATCGGGGGCGAGCGCGCGCAGGATGTCCTTCATCTCATAGACCTGGCCGGGCGAGACGACCGCGAGGAGGAGGTTGCGTTCTTCCTGCCGGTACATGCCGCGCGCGGGGACGAGGGTGACGGTGCGGTCGAGCTGTTCGGAGACTGCGGCGGCGAGGACGGAGGCGTCCACGTCGGTGATGATCTGGAAGAGATAGGCCTTATTGAAGCCGTTGATGCAGGCGTCGGTGACCCACGAGCAGACGGCGATGGAGAGGGCGGCGTAGATGCCGGTTTCGAGGTCGCCGAAGGTAAAGACGGAGAGGAGGATGACGGCGGCGTCGATGAGCATGACGAAGGTGCCGAGGGTGAGGACGCGGAATTTCGTGATGAGGAGCCGTCCGAGCAGGTCGGTCCCGCTTCCGGAGACGCGTCCGCGCACGAGGACCGCCGCGCCGAGGCCGTAGAGGGCGCCGCCGCAGAGGGAGGCGAGGATGAGGTTGTTCGTGACGGTCGGGAGGGCTGCGAAGAGGTCGGTGAAGAGGGAGAGGGCGGCGGTGGAGGCCAGGGCGGAGAGGGTATAGCGCCAGCCCTGCACGAAGAAGGACCAGACGAGGACGGGGACGCTGATGACGAAGACGACGGTGCCGACGCTGACGGGGAGGTAATGGGAGACGACGAGGCCGAGACCGCTGAAGCCGCCTGCCGCGATGCTGTTCCCGGCGAAGAAGAGGTCGAAGCCGAGGGCGACGAGGAGGTTGCCGGCGAGGAGGTGGCCGATCTCGCGCAGGACGGTGAGGATGGTTTGTTTTTTGGTACGGATGAAGGCGGGCATGAGGGACTCCGGTGAAAAGATTTGGATATACATAGGGATATGGTGTATATGCGTCCCCTTTATGATACCACAAAACGGGGAAAAAAGCAAGGGAAAATTTCGCCGCGGGGCGGGCCGGGCGGTGCCCGGGGACAGGAGACGGGCGCACTTCGCACGCCCATTCACCAATATTGAATTGTGCGTACCTGACAGGGTACGCCTTTTCTATTGTCTGCGCGCTGACGCTTGCGGATTGTATATCGGCGAGGCCGATTGCTTTTTTGTCCTTCCGGACGGGACCCAAGAGGCTTCCGCGGCCAGCCTCTTGGGGATCACCGCCGCCCAAGGCCGTTCCCGCCTTGGGAATCCACCCTGCCTCGGGTTCAACCTCCCTTCTGTTTCGGAAGCTTTGTTCAATATCGCGTAACGCCTCTTCCATTCTTGATTACATGGGGCCATCTCCATGTTGAGTGGCTCTGAAACGTCAGTGGCTCGCTCGCGCCATGTTGTGCTGTGCTCCGTGTCCGGTCTTACGACTCTGTCGTGGCAATGGGTGCTGTGCAGAACGTCAGGGCTTGGTCTAACACTTTCCGGCTGCACCCCTTGCCTCGGCGAAGCTGAAA
>JAEEGL014551963.1_pt1 | contig 10552 bp, 9 predicted proteins | sample 9134231 | NCBI WGS metagenome assembly JAEEGL01 (sample SAMN16246548, study PRJNA631951) | gut metagenome | biome: gut microbiome; feature: rumen; material: fiber-attached | host: Bos | place: Iran: Karaj | collected 2018-10
CCGTCTCACTGCCTATCCTGCCCTTGTCAAAACCATAAGGATCGTCCACACGCATCTCTTTGGTTGCATTATAGGATAATTTTGTATCTGTCTTGGGCACATCATTTTCCCAGGGCATCTCTATATAGCCGTCAGATCTCTCATCAGACTCTTCCAAAGATATCTGTATCGTATCATCGTATGTATGCACTGCGGGTGCTAAAGCAATATCTTCGGCCTTGGAATACTCTATCGGCCAGGCCATTGTAAAACCGATTGAAATAATAACCGGTAGTGTTATACTCAGAAATAATCGTTTAATCTTTGTCATAGAAATATCTCCTAAACTATATTTTTGTAAAACCTTATTTCAAATCTGGCGCCGCCATCCTTACCGTTTTCAGCCTTTATGGTACCGTCAAGGCCGGTGATAATAGTACGGCAAAGTGCCAGGCCGATACCCACACTCTCGGACCCGGAATTTTTCCCCTTGTAAAATCGCTCAAATATATGGGCTATGTCATTCTTGTCAAAGCCTTTGCCAGTGTCCTCGATGGTCATGACGGTATAAATGGCATTTTCTTCAGCATTTATAGTTATCCGGCCGCCCTCAGGAGTGTGCTCCATACAGTTTTTCACGATATTGCCGACAGCCTCGGCCAGCCAGTCCATATCACCGGTAAGCCCCGCGTCGTTTGTAGTTATCTGAAGTCTGATGTCACGCAGCTCCAAAGGGATTAGCAGTGGCTCACAGGCTTTCTGGACAAGCTCCTTTGCTTCCAGCCGCTCACGCCTGAAGGTGACAGTGCCTGCCTCTATCTTTGACATCTTAAGCAACGTCTCGACCAGCCATTGCATACGCTCAAGCTGTTTTTTTATGCCTCTAACAAAACGGATCCGCTCCTCGTAGGGCAAGTCTTCTTCAGCGAGCATGGAGCAGGAAAGCCTCATGGATGTAAGCGGGGTGCGCATCTGATGGAAAATATCCGCTATAGCATCAGTCAGGACTTTCTTTTCATCCGTAAGATTTGATGCCTGGTCCTTAAGTTTCAGTGTCATCTTACGGATGGAACTGGACAGGATGGCCAATTCCCCCTCTTCACATTCCGTGATAAGGAATCTGCTGTTATCGTGGAGAATTTCATCGAGTTCGGTACTGAGCTGCTCCATCGCATTATACCTTTTGCGGGCGTCTATTGATATCACCAATAGTACTAATAATCCTGCAATCAGTACCACTGCAGAAGCTATGATTGAAAAAAAAGCAGTGATTATCGTTGCGACGATTATAATAATCGATACCAAAACAAATATCATGGAAAACTGCTTGTTTCTGAAAATATCCATAAAACAACACCTTTGCTTTATCACACGTTATAATGTATCCCCCTTTAAATCTTATCAGTCCATGCGGTAGCCGAGACCACGCATGGTTTTGATTATTGTGGGATTTTGAGGGTCGGATTCAATTTTCTCGCGGAGGCGCTTGATATATACCGTAAGAGTGTTATCATTTACAAAGTCACCGCCGATATCCCAGATGTCCTCCAAGAGTTTGTTTCTAGAAAGGAGTATGCCCTTGTTATTTATGAAAACTGAAAGCAGGCGGTATTCCAGAGCCGAAAGCTCAACCGGAGTACCGTTTTTGCTGACCTGGCCTTTTTCGGTATCAACCAGCACTCCGTCACCAAGAGTCATGATTTTGGAGGATCCCTCATATTGGCGAAGCACTCTTCTTATCCTCGATATCAGCTCCCTGGGTCTAAAAGGCTTTGCGATATAATCATCCGCACCCATGTCCAGACCCTTGACCACGCTCATTTCATCGGCGGATGCAGTCAGGAAAATGACCGGAATGTTTCTTTTTTTTGCAGCATTACAAACACCGAAACCATCTCCATCCGCCAGAGACAGATCAACCAAAAGCATCTGAGGGGTTTGCTTGTCAAGCACTGCCTCAGCCTCGGCCTGCCCGGAAGCAGTCAGGGTTTCAAAGTGCTCACCCTTTAGATAATTCTGCAGAGCCTCTATTATAGCCTTGTCATCTTCAACTATTAATATCTGAGCCATATGGCCTCCCTATTATCTTCTAATTCTCGCAATTATCTCTAAATTACCCCTCATCAGTCAGCTACGCTGACAGCTTCCCCCCAGGGGGAAGCCTTAAATCAGTATCAGTAACGGTTACTGTGATTGGCGTCTCTTCATATCGAGTTCGATCCACTCATCAAGTGTCAGTGGTATGTAATCCGAAAACATGCAAAAGCAGTTTATCATATGACAGGGGATGCGTCTGGCGGTATCCTCGGTCGCCAGAGTAACACTGGTATTTTTTGTTATATCGATAAACTTCCCAATCAGTGTATCATCAAACGTGCCATGCACATGCCCGAAAAGCATATAGGTCTTGGCATTTCCTTCCTTATCCATCCTGTACTGTCCGTTGTAGCAGAATATCGGGTAATGTGAAAGGACAACCTTTCTTTTATTGTCCTTCAGCTCCTCATAGGGCTTAATCCAGTGAAAGAGCTTTCTGTCAAACTTCCTGTCATTCAGAAACTTATCGTGATTCCCCTCTATCAGGAATTTTCTGCCATTTAGACGCCTAAGGATCTCATTGGTCTCCTCGCCTTTTCCCACAGAAAAATCACCGAGAACGACAATATCGTCATTGCGCCGTACCCGCGAATTCCACTGTCTTATCATATATTCATTCATCTCTTCCACGCTGCCAAAACCACGCTTGTCCATCTTGGTATTAAGGTTTTCATGGAAGAAATGCAAGTCTGCTATGTAATATCTCATATCATATTTCTCATTTATTGTTTGACATCTATATTTTTTATATCCGTATGGTTTTTGTTTGTATTGTTTCTATTATTTATATATTATGTGTAAAACAAACTATTCCTAAAATTCAAACTATTATCTGTCATTTAAAAATATTCACACTTATTATAATTATACTCAGATAAAGCCAAATTGTAAAGTCGGAATTAAAAAAGAGAGACCGGATTCAGTCTCTCTTTTAACAGATTATGCATTAACCTGTTTTTCTTTTAAAAACTTCTTTCTCTCAAGCCAAGCTGCATGTAAAGCACAAACTATTATCACCACTATACATAACGGACCTGCACATTTTATAAAATTGAGGATAAAACTACCCGAAAACAGGCTGGCACCATTATTCCTAACCGAATTAAGCAATACAGAATCTGTATCGATAATGGTCGCATTGTACTCTGTGAGCATATTTCTAAAGGTATCTTCAATCTCAGTCAACTTGGTATTTATAACATCGATCCTATCAGAAATGGTTTTTCCCTCGGCCGCTGCATTTACTGACGCATTCTTAAGGTCATCCAGATACGAATTGAACTTATTGATCTCTGCATCGATCTGTACGATTCTCTCAGACAAAGTATCTTTTTCCTGCATCAGACTTTCATAAGTTTTCTGAGAATTTGATTCCACCTTGACCATGGACTCATTGCCGGCAACATACAGATCCGCATCCATCTCATAGATATTGATCAAAGAATTGATATCTTCAATATTGGCTGCCTTATACTTTTTCTCATTCTCAAGGAGCTTAATCTCATACTCATACTGATTTCTAAGTCTCAATGCCGAAACCGTAAGGACATCCGTCATAACAACAGCTTCAACATTATCCAGCGAGTCATTTCTTAATGACCTTGACTTTAACAGAAGATCGTTAAAGCTTAACCCGTTACTCTTGAAATTAGTATTCAAAGCATACATTTCACCTGCATACTTTTCAAGCATACTCATCCTGTTTTTCAAGATCTTAACACGCTGTGAATAATCATAATTAGATATAGAATGTATCCTATTATAATCACTCGTGTCATAAGAATATGTATATTTGTTTATAAAATATTCTTTGTACTGCTCAGCTATTGCATTCAACAGCTTGTTCATCTTTGAATCAGATATGCTGCTGTCAAAGTCATCATAGAGCTTTACAGAATAAACCGTCGGATAATAATTATTTAATGATACGGATCTGCTATCCGAAAAATCATACAGGGAATCAAAATCCTTGATCTGATCGATAACATCACTGGGATACTGTCCACTGATAGTAATACTGTTTCTGATATCCTCTGCCGTATACTTATCAGAAAGCTCAACAGCAGCAAGTGCTTTTTCTAAGACTTCATCACTTGTCAATCCGCTTATTGAAAACTGTTCACCGCTCGGTGTCTTGTTCTGAGCTGCTCCATCATAGGTAAATTCAATAGAGATGGACGAATTTCTTTTGACTTTTTCTGTACCAAAAAACTTTATAAATGAAATTATTAACCCAATAACACCTGCTATTACCAATAACAAAAGATAGGTTTTAAATCTGTTCTTTTTTTGTCCCGATCTTTTAACTCTTTTGTCAGCTGTCTTATTTATTGCATTATCCTTGTTCATGCGTTTGCTTCCTCCTCTCTCTTCTTTCCATTGTTTACGGAGGGGTCACGCTTAAACTCCTCAATAAGACCATCCATTCCCCAGATAACCACTGCAAGGAAAGCTCCGACAGCCATTCCGATAACAGCCTTCTTAATATTTGAAGCACTAAAGAAAGAGTCTTTTAAATACTGCGCTCCTATATAACTAATGTAGGAATTTTTATAAAAATCACTTTCCAGTATTTCTTTCGCATGATCTTCAGTAACCTGATAAAGTATATTGCAAACATCAACCAGATAAGTCAACTCATTCTGAACATAGTCCTTTTGAGCTGTGGAAGTATTGGTTACCGTATAACCTGAAATCTTGTCTCTGATATTGGCAATCTTTTCGCCCAAGCTTGCCTTATCGGCATAATTTTGAGCCTGGTTCATTACGAGCTTATTATAATAATCGGTAACTGTGGAGCTTGTCTTGCTCTCCTGCCCCGCAAGACTTACTTCGATTTTCTTATTCTTATATTCACTTATAAGACCTTCTACATTTTTGATATTGCCAAGTACTACATCAAAATCACGATCCAGATTTTTAAGCTTGTAATTATACTTGGTGATCATAGCCTGTTTATCTCTGGTTATACTATTATTAAATACATATCCCGAAAGATAATCAACATCGATATCCTTAATCAGTGAAATGCAGGCATTAATATCATTAAAACTCATACCGTCAAGCTTTGAACGATAACTACGATATATACCTTTACTCGAGTCTGTACAATATTTTGAAAGAGAATTGAGCAGATCGGCTGCCTCATCTAACCTCTCGATATAATCAAGGTCCGTACTTTCAATGGAAGCAAGAGTATTATCCGGCAATTTCATGGTCAGATATGTCTCATAAAAATATTCATTATATGCTTCCGCAATATTATTCAGCAAAGAAGTCATCTCTGTCCCGTTAAGATACGTTTTATTTTTAGCTTCGGGATCTGTTGAAAAACCATTTGATAAAGTAACTATATACTTTCCTTCATATGTATAATCAACATTTAATACTTCTTCATAATCCTTGCTGGTTTCGTCAATGACTTTCTCAACAACCTCAAGCTTTTGTCTGGTTGCATCAGAAAGCAGCTCTTCGATGGTAATATTTCTCTCAAGAGCACTTATCGGAAGGTTTTCGGAGAGCTGTGTCTTCTTGATGGCTCTCTGAAGAATATATGAAGACTTAAGATAATTCATATCCAGGGACTTTCCGTCAGGAGCAAGCTGATTTTTTGCTTCCGGGTACAACAAGCTGATAACTACCGAAACATTTTCTGTCCTGTCTTTAAGCTCTGCCATAAGCAGAGGGGCAGCTAAGCCTATCAACATACAGGCAATTATCAGCCAAGCATAAATCCTGCGTTTCTTACCCATGTTTGAAAAAACACGTACAAGGTCGATCTCTCTTTCCCCTGTCTCAGAATCACGCTTTACAACTACTTCCACCTTTTGGTTCTGACCTATCTCCGTCAGAACATTTTTGTTGATTTCTGTCATTTTGAACCTCGTGTTGTTTGTATTTCTGTTTCTTTATAACCTGTCCATTGTAACCGTTTTCCTAAATAACTTGTCGTTGAAGTCTCCGATCAAAAATTTAGGGTTGGACAGAAGTCTTTCTTTTGTTACCGAGTCTCCGAGGTAGGTTGCTACCTGCCTTAGAGCATCGAGTTTTTCATTGTCTTCTATCCCCTTGCCAAAGGTCTCATACAGGGCTTTTGCCTGTTTGCTGCGGATATTGACATCTTTACCTTCTTTAAATGCCTTGTTTTGCTTTAGCCATCCGAAAAAGCCTCCATAGTAGCTGTCATACAGCGGATCGTTCTTGCTTTTTCTGAGATACATGGACGGTACCCAGTCTCTTATGACTTTTCCGACTATGAAAATGATGTTGCGAGATAAGTCGTCATAGCTCCCATCAGGATATTTCTTTACGTCGAGTCTTAGCATCAGTTCTCTGGCTGAAGCATTGAATACATAGGTACAACCGGGTGTGGTATTATATATGAGTGAATGCTGAAAATCCTTTTGAGCGGTTGTTTTGTTGCGTCTGAATCTAACGGGCTTTAACTTGGCGTTGGTCACTGTGAAATCGCCCTGGTAAAGCAAAGGACTCACTGCTGCCTCCATTGCATCATCATCTCCGTCAAGGATGGCCTGCGTCTCGAGGTGCTTTATGGCTCTGGAAAGTTTTTCGGGCTTCCAGACATCGTCCTGCTCGCAGAATGCGTAGTAGTCCGCATCTTCCGCTTTTTTAAGCAGTTCCCAAAAGCTTCTCGTTTTTCCGACCCTGTCGTCCTGAAACCACTCTATCTTTCCGTCGTTTTTGTAACGATCCAGGATGTCCCAGGTTTTGTCCGTGGACCCATCATCCCGAACCAAGATCTTTACTTCGGCTTTTTGGGATATGTCCTGTTTTAGAAGGCTTTGCAGCTGTTCTTCAAGATATTCCGCACCATTATAGGTGTGTAATAATACAACGATTTTCATGTGCTCACCCCCTAGTTGTTTATAAAATCCAATTAGAGTTGATTATAGCATAATGAAGTATGGGTGTCAAATTTTTTTTCTGGGTTTGTCTATATCCTTTATTTCGCCTATCTCTCCTTCTTTCAGGTGTTTCCGCCTACGGTTCTCCTTACGTACTTCACGGTTATCCTTTGTCATTTTGCGTATAGCCTTCATAAAGAGTTTGATACCTTCACTCATGATCTCCCTGGTCTCATCATCGATTTTACCCATGGATTTCATCATGTTAAAGGTAGATCTGAATGTGAAGAGGTCGTCCGTGTTGTCTGCACCGGAAGCTTCTACCACTTTCCAGAAGCCCTCGACCAGTTTTTCACGCTTGACAACATCTATGGAGATAAACCAGTTTCTGAGCGTCGCGTCCACATTGCGGCTAAGGTTTTTGATGTCGGTTTCGCGTATGAAGTCTCCCCGGCGTATCTCCCATGTATATAGAGAATGCTGCCAGAATGCCGCTCCCGAGCTGTGAATCACGCTGTGTTTTTCAGGGTGTTCAAGTAGCATACCGACTACGGACTGCTGTGGGATAAAACTGTATACACGGTCTTTTATGGATTGAAACTCCGGAGATTCTGTTCTCTCTTTAGAAAAACCGGGACCATCAAGGCTCACCACTGCCTTGATACGCTTTTTTACTTCGCCGGAGCAGTATGCTGCTGAGTACATAGCGAGGTTTCCACCCTTTGAATGTCCGCAGATGTATATGTCTCCGCCGTAGTGCTCAGAGGAAAATGCGGCCGATTCTTCGAGGTAGTTCAGTGCCTCCTTCTGTGAGGGTACGTCCTCGAGGTAGAGCATGTTGAAGTCTTCCTTCCACCCTGTCAGTGTCCTGTCCGTGCCACGGAATGCGACAACAGTCTGTTTGTTGGGCAGGAGCAAAGTAATCGCCGAAAACTGCTCCTGTTTTTCTTCGTCTATGATGTTTCTAAAGCCTATCAGCTGCAGGCCTGTGAAACGTGGTGAGTTGAGCAATTTCTGTGTCATCTCATCGTCATCCCGATAGTGAAAGCTGCGTCCGTCTCCTTCAAGGTCTGCAAGTTCCTTTATGCGGCAGACTGCATTCCAAAGGCTGACAGGCTGTGCATCGAAATTTTCCGGCACTATCCCGTCATACGGGAAATATGAGCAACAGCCTATGACAGCGTAATCTGCTTCACACAATGGCAGGCGGGCTATCCCGATGTCCCCGCGCCATTCTAGGTATGATATTATGTTCATTTCTCACCTTTCCAAAAAAAGTCCGGTCAGCCGACCGGACTTAACAATTTTCATCCTGCACATTTCGTAGCAATATATTCCTGGATTTGCGATTTTTCCATCTTAAGGGGAAGACTTAACTCTGTGTATAAGAAATTTTCAGCCAACCCAAAATACCTTTCATCTATAGCAGTAAGTCGTTTTCCAATGTTCTCACGCATTTCTTTTCTGGAATATATTTCCTTAATAAGCCTCACCATATCGCGTAGATCACAATTGTGGATGACCTGCTTGTAGGTTTCTTCCCTTTTTCTTTCGTCTGTTATTTCAAGTTTATCTATAATTTTAATCTCATCAATGAGCTTATTTGCGTCTTCAAGACTGATTACCCGTCTGATGGTAACTTTTTTGCCATCTACGGGAGCATAAATTCTACCATTACCGGTTTTTCCAAGAGGGACAAGTGTATAATATATCCTGTCCTTTGAGATACCGGCCATATCCAAGGCTCCTACCGATTCAACCTGACATACTCCATCGCTTCCGAAAACAACTAATTCGCCAACATCAAACATGTAATACCTCCATTTCTTTCAGACTGTGTTACTAACGTGCCTACTACCATTATACTAAATATGAAAGCAAGCTTTCATATTTATCCTCTGTGTCGTAAACTCCACAGAGGTGTAAACGTGCCTATCGGCACTATACATAGTATACCACATTTCTGTCAAAAATGTAAGTATTTTTTGCGAATTTATTACGATTTTTTTTCATTTTGCGATTTCATACGCAAATATCCACTGCTGAACAATACCTTTTACCCCGTTAAAGGCTGAGAAGTTGTCATTGATGATCTGCATATAGTCGGAGTATGAGAGCCTATCTAAAAGTTTTTTGTGAGAGATGTCGTTTGCAATATTTTTCTCTATCCGGTTCTTAGTTTTATCTGAGACAAACTCCCTGTATAGGATGTCTTTTATATGCACATCTATTGGGAACGAATCTACCAGGCCTACACCAAACAGGGCTACACAGTCCGCTACTTTGTCACCGATACCCGTAAATGAGCAAAGATATTTTTTCACTTCGTCTGCAGGCATGGTCCTGAGTTTATCGTCCGAGATACCGTCTGTGAGATACTTCACAGCAGTCTCGTATATGTATCGCTCACGATAGCCTAAAGACAGCCCCTTTACACCATCAGGTCCAGCTGATGCTATGGACTCCGGTGTAGGAAACCCATACCACGAGGAATGCTTCTCTCCAAATCTCTCACATAGGGCTTCTATGCATTTCCTGATGGAGGGTATCTGCTTTTGCTGAGAGATGATAAATGAAATCATCATTTCCCAAATGTCCTGCTTTAGGACTCTGATGTCAGCACCATATTCACATGATTTTTTAAGGAATTCGGCTCCACTGTTTTTTACTTTCTGGTAATGATTTTTAGCAGTTTGAACTATAGCTCCGTAATTTCTTTTCAGATCAAAGTAGTTCTCCCAGTACTCGTCAAATTCTTTTTGGGAGCACATGAACTCCACAGTTCCTATCTCTGTCCCATGCCCTTTTTCACTATCATCAAAGTGTTGACACAGTTCTAATCTTTTATTTCCCGAAAACACGACAAAACGGCCAGCCTCAGGTTCGTACATCCTGAAAATCTGCCCGCTATTCATAATTTTACGTAAATTAAAATATGGGATTGTTTTTGATACCATCTCATCTACCTCCATCTTTTTTATACCATAAAGAGGTGATTCTTGCAAGCAGAGAGCGTGACGGACTCCATATAAAAATACTTATGATTTTATATGGAGCCGTCACGCTCTCGACAGAGGAAAGAATCCCTCCCAATTATGCATTAAACATAACCTTCTCATCATCGAAGGATTTTGCGATACCTATGGTGAGGATAATCGCAATAAGTACTGTACCTGCGAGTGATGCAAGGAAGTTGGTACCTACAAGCTCGTTGTTACAGATATCCTTGATGGCAACCGCATTTCCGTATACAGGGATGAAGTATCTGTAGATCGGAACTTCTTTTCCGCTCATGAACATGGTCAGCATACCAGCAACCATAACTACGATGTATACAGGTGAGATCAGTGTGCTGGCTGCCTTAGTATCCTTAGCTCTGATAGCCAAGAATGAGATGATTGCTACGAAAAGGAATACGAGTGCAAGCATGATGGCACCGAGCTGCAATCCCTGTACAAATGTAAGCGAAAGTCCACCCAGACCCTCGCCCATAGGTGTATTTCCCCCGCCAAGTGAGCTCATGACCGGCATTGCGATCATCATGGATGCTACATATACAATGGCTGACAGCCCGCTCAGGATCATCATGGCTACGATTTTTCCGCTTGCGA
>JAEEGL016781947.1_pt1 | contig 10552 bp, 8 predicted proteins | sample 9134231 | NCBI WGS metagenome assembly JAEEGL01 (sample SAMN16246548, study PRJNA631951) | gut metagenome | biome: gut microbiome; feature: rumen; material: fiber-attached | host: Bos | place: Iran: Karaj | collected 2018-10
GGCTTCCTTACAGCCGCAACAGAATTCGACACAGAGTTCAGCGGAAAGAAATATTTCTTTGATAAAGCAATTTACGAAAAACGCGTATACGATTCTAAGGGCGTTGCTCATCCTGAAGTTGAAATTCAGTTTGGTCCTAACATTAAAGACTGGCCAAGCATGAAGCCACTTTCAGACGATCTTCTTATTAAGATTGTATCTGAGATTCACGACCCTGTAACTACAACTGATGAACTTATTCCTTCCGGAGAAACTTCATCATTCCGTTCAAATCCTCTTGGATTGGCTGAGTTCACACTTAGCCGCCGCGACCCTGCATATGTTGGCCGCGCTAAGGCTGTACGCGACGGCAGTGATGAAGTAAAAGCCGAAGTTGCCGCAACAGAAGCAGCCCTCTCAAAAGCAAAACCAGAGTTCAAGGGACGTGCCGCTGCCGCAGGCCTCGGCTCATCAATCTTCGCAGTAAAACCAGGTGACGGTTCTGCCCGCGAACAGGCTGCAAGCTGTCAGAAGGTACTTGGCGGCTGGGCAAACATTGCAAACGAATACGCAACAAAGCGTTACCGCTCTAACCTCATTAACTGGGGTATGCTGCCATTCCTTTACAAGGACGGAGACAAGAATCTTCCATTTGCAAACGGCGACTATGTATTTATCCCTGATGTAAAGAAGATGGTAAGTGAAAAACTTCCAAGCTGCAAAGCATACGCAGTTAAGGCAGACGGAACAGTAAACGAGTTCGAACTTTCAACAGGAGATCTCACAGACGACGAAAGAAAAATCATCCTCGCCGGATGTTTAATAAATTTCTACAGAGGTTAAATATGGTAGACTACACAGAAGGTTCAGGTAAACAGTATCATACAGGCGTTGGACCAGCCGACATCGGTAAGTACGTTATCATGCCGGGGGACCCGAAACGCTGCGAAAAAATTGCTGCTCACTTTGATAACCCAAAGCTTGTTGCAGACGTTCGTGAATACACAACCTACACAGGTACACTCGAAGGAGTTCCTGTAAGCGTTACCTCAACAGGTATTGGAGGACCTTCTGCTGCAATTGCCATAGATGAACTTGCAAAATGCGGTGCTCACACATTTATCCGTGTGGGAACTTGCGGTGGTATGCAGGAAAACGTAATGGGCGGCGATATCGTAATCGCTACAGGCGCCGTTCGCATGGAAGGCACCAGCCGCGAGTTCGCTCCTATTGAATATCCTGCAGTCGCTAACCTCGACTGTGTAAATGCCCTCGTTGCCGCTGCAGATGCCCTCAAAGCACCTCATCACACTGGTGTTGTTCAGTGCAAGGATTCGTTCTTTGGACAGCACGAACCAGAGGTAATGCCGGTAAGCTACGAGCTTGAAAACAAATGGCAGGCATGGCTTAGAATGGGCTGTCTCGCAAGCGAAATGGAGAGTGCCGCACTCTTTATTGCCGGTCAGTTCCTTCGTGTCCGCGTAGGTTCGTGCTTTCTTGTAGTTGCAAATCAGGAACGTGCAAAAAAAGGCCTTCCAAATAAACAGGCTCATGATACAGAACTTGCAATTACTGTTGGAGTAGAGGCACTGCGTCGTCTTATTCTTAAAGATAAAGCTAATTAAACAATCTTTTTGCGCACTCTCATAAACCGTGTTATAATATAGGTCTATGAAGAGACGAATCGCTATACTTGCCTGCGGATGGAGTACATATTTTCTCAAAGATTTTATGCTTGGAATGCAAAAAGCAGTTGCAGGCAAGAATATCGATTTATATCTTTTTAATTCATACAATTACACAGAATATTCCGGTTTCCCAAATTATACAGGTGCCTCAATTTTTAATCTTATAAATTATGAAGATTTTGATGGTATAGTAATTCTTGCAGATTTAATTGGAAACGTAAGAATTCTTGAACGAGAACGATTAAGAATCCTGAAATCCAAAAAGCCTGCCATATCAATCAACAAAAAAATGGAAGGCATTTGCTGTATCAGAATTGATAACTATTCAGGAATGTATGAAGTTATAGATCATGTTATCAAAATGCATAATGTTCGTGATATTGCATATATTTCTGGCAACGAAACTTCAATAGATCTTTCTGAAAGATATAAAGCTTATACAACAGTCCTTAAAGATAATGATATTGAACTGGATCCGAATAAGGTCTTTAAAATTGATTATACAGACTATCATTGTGCATATCGTTTCTTTTCAGATTATGTAAAATCAGGAAAAACTCTTCCGCAAGCCTTTGTCTGTGCAAATGATTTGATTGCCCTTGGCCTTCTTAAAGTTTGCTATGAAAATAAGATTTCTGTTCCAAATCAGATTAAGATAATTGGATTTGATAATATTGTTGAATCTCAATGTGTATCTCCTTCATTGACGACAGTTAATAATAATGCAGAACAGCTTGGAGCAGAGGTAATCAACCGACTTGAGTTTGGATTAAATCCGTCACAGCTTTTAAAGATGCGCACTTCTCCAGTTTTGCGACAGTCTTGTGGTTGTGCTTATTCGAATACAAAACAGCAGAGTAACTTTACGCTTAATATTCTTGGCGAATCAAATAAAAAAGAAGAGTTTGATACACAAATAGAAGTTATTGGTGAAATATTTACGGAAGCAGCAGATGTATTTACGCTTCTTACCAATATAGAAAATTACTTTACAAAGTCACATAATTTTGAAGGTTCTGATTTTTGTATTTTCATGAAATCAGACTGGACTTCTGTCCTTATTAATTCTGCGGAAAATCTTCCTCAGAATCTTAGTTATGGAACACAGGTTCAGGCTATATGTTCGGTTCAGAACAATAAAAAGTACCTTCGTGAAATGATTAATACCCGTGATCTTATTCCTTCAAAAATGAAATCAGAGGAGGAAAGTACAACTTTTATGTTCCTTCCTATCTATCATCATTCATATGTTCACGGTTATTATGTATCTAAGAATAATCTTTCAATGATAGATAATCGTTATGGTTATATCTGGTCCCGAACTTTAGGAACCAGTATAGAGCACTTCCGTAAAAAGAATATGTATAAGCAGATGAGTCAGCAATATCTGAAGCTTTCTACGAAAGATGCTCTTTCTGGTATGCTTAATCGTCAGGGACTTGAAAGACTTGCAAAACCATTTTTTGCACAAAACAAGAAAAATGGTCTTACAACTGTATTGTTCTTCGTTGATATCAATAAGATGAAGCATATTAACGATCAGTTTGGACATCTCCATGGTGACCTTGCAGTAAAAACTGTTTCTGCCGCTGTACTTGAAACTGTTCCTCGAAACTGGCTATGCATACGTTATGGTGGAGACGAGTTTCTGGTTGTAGGAAACAGCAAAAACTATAACGGTGAAGATTATTGTACACAGATAAAGGAAAGACTGCTTTCGAAAACATCTGTTATGCATTTGCCTTATACTTTATCTGCCAGTGTTGGTACTTATTCAGTACCTGCTAATTCAGATCTTACTTTGGAACAGGCTGTAGAAAATGTAGATACAATTATGTATGAACAGAAACAGGCGTTCCATAAGGATGATGATAAAAAAGAAAAAAAAGAATAGTTAATAATTATTTGAAAAAGTTAGTAATAAATGTGAAATAATATAGATATTATAAGCAGGAGTTGCAAATGGAAAATCAAGGAACAGGAGCAAAGACTTCTATTAGAACCAGTCTTGTGCTTTCTCTTGGAATTGGTATGATTGTTGTTTCCATTATTATGACTTTTATCATAGGACGAGTAGTTCTTAAAAGTAATAAGGAACAGATCACAAAGAGTATTGTTACCCTTACAGAATCAAAGGGCGATGCGCTGGAAACCAGCATGACAGAAATTGTGTACTCAGCAGAATCTTTAGCAGGTACTCTTGGTGGTACTTGGGCGATTCCTGAAAAACAAAGGCAGTCTGCTGCAGAACAGGCTGTTCGTGCTATGGTTAAATCTTCTACCATTAATTCTGCATGGGCTTACTGGTTACCGGGAATGTTCGACCATAAAGATAGCCTTCGTGCTGACTCTACAGACAATCCTCTTGGGCAAATGAAAATTCACTATATTCGTGATAAGAATGGCCGTATTAAAAATGATATTGTAACAGAGTTTACATCACAACAAATTGAAGAATCAGCAAATGCTAGTAATACATTCTTAAGCGAACCTGTTATTACAGTTCTTGATGGGGAAAATGTTCTTACAACTAAGGTTTTTGCTCAGATTCAAAACTCTTTAGGTCAGAGAAGCGGTATTGCAGGAATAGATATTGTTCTTTCAGGTCTTGAATCAATGATGGATGGCTCATCAATTTTTCATGGAACAAAATGTCAGTTCTTTACTTCATCAGGTTTAATACTTGCTGCAAGTGATGGTTCTACAGCTGGACAAATGTCTGTATTTATGAAAAACGAGAAATTAAAACAATATTTTGAAACAGTTAATGTTCCTGTTTATGACGAAAATGGTGAAGAAGTAGGCTCTTATATAGATTATTCGCCAGTTACATTTACAGATATCGTTAATAACGAAAAAATGTTTGTAACAATTGTAAAACCTCAGGTAGATCGTACTGGAAATGCCTGGTTCATGGTTTCTATGACTCCTGAAAGTAATATTAATCAGATAGCCTGGAACACAATTTGGATTATTATCATTGCCTTTATAATTCAGATTTTAATTGTAGTTTTGATTGTATTTGCAGTTGTAACAGGAATCACTAAGCCTTTGAAGAATACTGTAGAAGCACTTCAGAATATTAGTGAAGGTGATGGTGATATGACGGTTCGTCTGCATGCTAAGCAGAAAAATGAAATCGGGGCTATGTGCGAAAGCTTCAACAAAACAATGGATAAACTTTCTATTTCCATTAAAGATGTTAAGGCTTCCAGCGAAGAGATGGATCTGATTGGTACAGAACTTAATGATTCAATGAGTCAGACTACTGTTGCTGTTGATGATATTACAGCAAGTATTCAATCTATTCAGGAGCAGATGCAGGATCATGCAGCGGGAGTAGAGGAAGCTCTTTCTGTAGTTGAACAGATTGTAAAGAACATCAAAAAGCTTAACGACAATATTGAAGCCCAGGCTGCTTCTGTTACAGAGTCTTCATCATCTGTTGAACAGATGACAGAAAATATCCGCAACGTTTCTAACATTCTTGAAAATAACCGTGCTTCAATGAATATGCTTACTCAGGCTTCTGAGCTTGGCCAGTCTCTGATTAATAACATGGCAGAGCTTTCATCTAAGATTCAGGACCGTTCAAAGAACCTGCAGGAAGCCTCTTCTGTAATCCGAAATATTGCGAGCCAGACAAACCTCCTTGCTATGAATGCGGCAATTGAGGCAGCTCATGCCGGAGACAGTGGACAGGGATTCTCTGTAGTTGCTGGTGAAATTCGAAAACTTGCTGAGGAATCAAATTCACAGGGTACAAAGATTCAGAATGAACTTAAAGACGTTCAGGATCTTATTAAGACAGTTACAGAATCAACAGCCCAGGTACAAAATCAGTTCAACAGCATCTTTGCTCTTACCAAGACAGTAAGTGAACAGGAACTTATTATTGATGAGGAAATGCGTCAGCAGAATCAGGGTGGTGAACAGGTTCTTGAATTGATGCGTGAAATTAATTCTATTACTGTTAGTGTAAAGAATGACTCTGATGAAATGATGGAAGGAAGTAAGCAGGTTTCTTACGAAATGGATCAGATAGCAAGAATGACAACTTCTGTAAATACAAATGTCAAAAATATGACAGAAAAAACGGATTCAATCTTAAATTATTCAAAGCTTGCACATGAATGTGTTGAAAAGAATGTTACTAGTATCGCTAAACTTCGTGATGCAATGAATAAGTTTAAGGTTGAATAACTTAATGGAGGTTATGTAATATGAAAAAGCTTATAACTATATTATCAATATTAATGCTTTCAATAACTGCTGTTTTTGCGCAGGCTGATGGAAATATTCCGGATGGAGCAACCTTCCTTTTTGATGGTTTTGAAAAAGGTAATTACTGGATTTGGGCAGGATTTGATTGGGATCAATATGGATCTCATAAAATTTCTACTGGTGCAAATATTTCAAGAGATTGGGCTTCGGAAGGAAAGCATTCCCTGGAGCTGACAATGGAAGTAATGGATGAAACTTCTACAAAATCAGCTATCTGGTTTTATGATGGAACAAATGATATTTCTGGTGCAAAATACATGGTTATTGATTTTTATAATCCGGAAAATTATACCTACAACATAAATCTTGTAATACAAGCAACAAATTCTTGGAATTGGTGGAGTCTGGAACATTACGATCTTCCTCATGGAGAGCATACTTTTGTATTTGACCTTTCAAAGTATCCTGAAAGACTTAATGATGTTCGACGAATTTCTATATATAACAACAGTACCAAGGTATTGCTAAAAGAATCTCACTTTTATATTGATAATATAAGATTGATAAAATAGCAAAAGCAATTCTTTTGTACAAAGCGGTTTTCATATAATGAAAACCGCTTTTTTTATTATCATAAATATACCTTGTGTTCCTTGGAAAAGAAGTCTAAAAACGTTATATTTTTCTTATGACAATAAATACAACTCAGCTTAAGTTCATTTTGGAAAATACTCCCGCTTCTCAAAATATAATGCTTGTGGGAAAACATGGAATTGGAAAATCACGTATTCTGGAAGATTTTTTTGAAGGAAGAAAAGAAAAAGTCGTAACATTGTTTCTTGGACAGATGAGCGATCCTGGAGATTTAATTGGTCTTCCTCATCTGGATGAAAAATCCGGAAAAACTGAATTTATGCTTCCATACTGGTTTCCGACAGATGGAAAGCCTGTAGTTCTTTTTCTTGATGAACTGAACCGTGCCCGTCCGGAAGTATTGCAAACTGTTATGGATTTAACCTTAAATAGAAAGCTTGCAGGAAAGAGTCTCCCAGAGGGAAGCCGCATAATAAGTGCTGTTAACGGCGGCAGCGAATATCAGTTGACGGATCTCGATCCGGCCCTTGTGAGCCGATTTAATATTTATGAATTTGTTCCAAGCGTTGAAGACTGGTTAAACTGGGCAAAAACTGTGGGGATAGATTCTAGAGTTGTTTCATTTATTGATGAAAATCCTGAATATCTGGACGGAGATACTAATTCTCCATCTTTTGGAGATTCTAATCTTGAACGTTCACCTGACCGACGAAGCTGGGAACGTACTTCAACTATTATAAAAAACTTTGAAGCCCTTGATTCTCAGGTTCAGTCTCTGATTTCTGGAATTGTTGGAAATCGTGCTGCTGCAACATTTATTGAATTTGTAAATACAAAGCGTATACCGTCTGTGTCAAAAATCCTTGAAGGTAATTTTCCAGATAATCAGAAATTAATTGCTGAACTGGATTTTACAGAACTTACTCAGCTAAATGAAGCGGTGTACCGCTGGCTCAATAAACTTGATTATGAAAATTCTGCAGGTTCTTGTAATTCGATTGCAGAAAATCTTACAGCATATTTTGACTGGTTTGCTGATAATGATAAAAAAGAATTACAGGCCCATTTTGCAAGTCTTGTTTCTGCAGAAAGTTATCCGAACGCACTGAATTTCATCACAGAAAAAGTACCGTCGCTATATCAGAAACTCCTGGATTTGAGTTCTGAATTATAGAGAAGTCTTTCAGGTTATAGCATGACTACTGAAAATCGGCTTAAACAAATTATTAAAAACTGGTTTATTAAAGAGCCTCTTTTATTCTCGGTCGTAACAACTCATCATCTTGTCAATAATGAGAGTTTGTCAGTGCCTATGAGAACAGGCCGTCAATGCATAGAGTTCTCCGAGCTTTTAACCATCGATCTTTCTGATGCCGAACTCTCAGACTTTTTAAAGACAGAATGCTACAGAATACTTTTAAAACATCCGTATTCCAGACAGCCTCACAATGCACATCCTGCTGCTTTACAGCTTGCAAGTGATGTTATTATCTCCAAATATTTTAAGCCGGAAAGCGGTATAGAAACAGCAGGTATAGTTTATCTGAAGAGTCAGGCATGGCGTTTTTCTACGCTGGATTTTCCTCTTGGAAAAAAATGGGAAAATACAGAGGAGTTGAAGTTTTTCCAGAGAAATCTCCAGATTGACCGTGCAACAGGATATTTAAAAACTATTGATGATCTTACCTTTGAACAATGGTATAAAAAAATAGTTTTCTTAATTCGAGAAACTTCTGCCGGAGGTGGTGAAGCAAGCGGAGAAGGGGCATTGTCTGATTATGATCTTTCTGCAGTTACTGAAAGCTCTGAATTATGGCAGGAAGATGAAAATGCTCAGAATCAGATTGATGATAAAATAAAGAAAGCAGAAATTGAAGAGGGCTGGGGTGAAACAGGTGGAAATCTTCAGCGAACTCTTCAGGAAGATGTAGATTTTTCTTTTGATTATCGTCGCGCTCTTACAAGGTTCCGTGCAGATATTGTAAGCGCAAACCGCCGTTTAACAAGAATGAAGCCCAGCCGCAGATATGGTTTTAAGGCAATGGGAAGCCGCTATGAAAGAAAGGCAAATATTCTGATTGCAGTTGATGTAAGTGGTTCTATAACGGATGAGAATTTTAATCGGTTTTATCATGCTATAAAAAACTTTTTCTTTTTGGGTATAGTAGAAAATATTGATTTGATTTTCTTTGATGTAAATATCAAAAATACTTCTCCAATTAAATTTACCAGAAATTTGAAACTATCTGATATTAGTGGTCGTGGAGGTACAAATTTTCAACCGGCTGTAAATTTTTTCATGGAAAAACGTAACCAATATGATGGTTTGATTATTTTTACAGATGGAGAGGGAGATATTCCCGTAATAAAAGAGAATAATAGTCAGCCTGTTTTATGGATCTTAGACAGTCGTCTTGCATATGAAAAATCAAGATGGTGGATTGAGAGCCTCTCAGGAAATAGTGGCACTTTCTTACCATAAGTGGTAAAATAATTAAAAGTTATATAGCAAGTCTGTCCTAATAATACAAAAGCAATTTAAAAAACAGGAGTCATTAAAACAATGATTAATTTAAGAGAAAAGGATGGAATCCTTTCATTTATGATTAATATTTGTACAAGAGTTGTTACTGTTGTATTTATTGTAGCAACTGTTGTTTCTTTTTTTACCGGAAATAAAGCACAACAATGGTCTATATCAGATATCTGGGGTGTACTTATTATTGGTATTATTTCCGGACTGGTTTTCGGCTTGATTTTCATTAAAAGAAATATTTCTAAGTTCCATGTTCTATTTTATGAGTTCGTATATTTTATTATTATTAATGCACTCGTTCTAAGAATCGGATTAAAATTAAACTGGTTTTCAACGGATTTCAGATCGGTTTTGATAATGGAAGGTACATTCATACTGATTTTTGTTGCTGTTTACCTTCTGTTTTATCGATTTGATTATAAACGTAAAAGAAGATTTTCTAAAAAACATAAAGACGACATAAATCTCGGAGACTAAATAATGTCTGCACAAAAATACATAGATAATGAAGCTGATTTCTGGAAGGAACTGTTTGTTCATCTGCAGCACAAGAATATGGTTAGAACAAATGCAGAGCCCTTACGTTTTGAAGATTGTCACGCAGCATTTGATGATTTTATTTCTTCACATCCTTCATCTCATATAACAGCAGAATATTATTCTACGTATTGTACTTTCGAGGTAACTCTTTCTAAAAAAATAAAACTGCGTCTTTTTATTCAAAATAATATAAAGGGAAGCCTGATGCAAAAGACTTCTTCAGATTATGTTAAAATTTGTGATGCAAAATTCCCATATAATCCTTTGCCGGAAATCGATGAATTTCTTCAAAAGCTCCCGGATTATATGAAAGAACTTGAAGAGTCTCTTGAAACAAAATCCCGTTCAAAAAGACGTCAGAAAATTGCATTTGAGTTTATCAAAGCTTATGCTGCAGCGCACGTTCCAGAAAATCGTCCCTGGAAACTTGAACCTGCAGAAAACGGTACTTTTACTCTGTCATTTCCTGTAGATAATACAAACATCATCCTCACAGATTTAGATTTTATACAAAAAATCAGGTCAATTTAGAGCCTCCATCTTATTGCATATTTTTACATAAAACGGTATATTTTCTGTATATTTATGCAATTAATTGTCTTTATCGGACTTGCTCCGGCAATGACAGAGTTCTGGAGGCTTTTATGGCAAAAGATAAGGTTGTTCTTGCTTATTCAGGTGGACTTGATACTACAGTTATCATTCCTTGGCTTAAAGAAAACTATGATTACGACGTAATCGCTGTTTGTATTGATGTTGGACAGGGAGATGATTGGGAAGCAATCAAATCTCGCGCACTTAAAACAGGTGCAAGCGCATGTTACGTTGTTGACGCACGTCAGGAATATATTGAAGAATACATCTGGCCTGCTCTTAAGGCAAATGCAGTTTATGAAGATGAATATCTTCTTGGTACTTCAACTGCTCGTCCTCTTATTGGAAAAATTCTTGTAGAATATGCACGTCAGGAAAAAGCTGTTGCAATCTGTCA
>JAEEGL017141731.1_pt1 | contig 10552 bp, 10 predicted proteins | sample 9134231 | NCBI WGS metagenome assembly JAEEGL01 (sample SAMN16246548, study PRJNA631951) | gut metagenome | biome: gut microbiome; feature: rumen; material: fiber-attached | host: Bos | place: Iran: Karaj | collected 2018-10
AACGCTGGCAACCCGTGCGCATTGTCGACCGACGAGATTTCGGTAACGGTGAAAGGCGGCGAACTGCTTGCCTTTGGCACCGCCGACCTTCGTGACGGCACCAATATCCACGATAGCAGCCACCAATTGTTCCACGGCCGCGCACAAGTTATTGTCCGTCTGCCGAAAGGCACCAAACCTGTGACTGTGAGCGCCAAAGGCAAGGGCATTGCCACGGCAACGGTGAAATTGAAGTGATAGTGTTTTTTTGGGGAGGGGGAGATGGCGGCATTTATTCCGCGTAATCGCCATTCTTCCCTTTCTCAAAGTAATATCGTCTTTTCCCCACCGATTCCTTCCCGTATTCAATGGCCGTGGTGGGGCAGTGGTGCAGGCATCCAAGGCATTGCGTGCAACAGTCGCCCCAAACGGGACGGCCGTTTTCCAATCTGATGTTGTGGGTTGGGCAGACTTTGACGCAGATGCCACAGCCGATGCAACTGTTGGTGGTGCGGAAGGGTTTGCTGCTCATTTTGAATCGGCAGAAAAGCGGGTAGATGATGCGCGATTTCAGAAATTGCAGTCCTTTTTGCAGATAACAGTCAATGGGCGCGTCGGCAGCGATAGCCGCCATAATCCGTTCGAGTGTGGGCACGGCATCGGCCTTTTTTTTCTGTTCAAGGTCAATAGGGTCGGCGTCGAAGCCAGGGAACACTACGTAGGTGTTTGGCATTTGCACCGAGTAGATGTGGCGGCACAGCCAGCCCTTGCGGCGGAAAAGTTTTAGCAACATTCGGTTTGTCAGCCCGCAGTCATCGCCACAGGTTAGAATGCAGTAAATCAGGTTGTTGTGGTAGTTTTTGATAGTCATTTTTTCGATGAATCGCCGTACAATCCACGGAATGCCCCACGAGTGGACGGGAAAAACAAACCCCAACCGCTCGCCTTCTGACAAGTTGAAAGTTTGGCTATTACCGCTAACTACGGAGTCGGCCATATCGGTCAGATGGTTATCGGTAAAGCGAGTCGAAACTGTTTTGGCAATCCACCGCGAATTGCCCGTTCCCGAAAAATAGCAAATCATCTTGCTCTGAAAATGAATGGTTTGCGCGGTTCAAAGAATCGCTTAAATCATATCAATATTGTGCTCGAGGCAGGTATCGACAATCGATTTATGAAGCAGATTGTAATCCTCGTACGAAACCGACGACAAGTCGAATACTTTAACTTTGTTCGAGTAATCGGTGGTGATTTTTACGTTGTCGCGGGTTATTTCAATCTTGTCGATATCGTCCCAAACGAATTTGCGGCGAGGGAAGAACCAGTGTTTTTTGAATTTGATTGAACTCTCCGACAAACGGATGTATTTTTTTGCAAAATCGGGCAGGTGGCGAAACGAGAATAGGACCCCGGTAACGCCAACGCAAGCGCAGAGAATGCTGTTTATGAATCCGGAGTCTAACGGCTCTGAGATGTGTCCAATAATTCCCCAAGTGCCGGCGGCAATCAGTACAAGCCCCATGATTAGAGTGTTGACGCGCATTCGTGGTGACAAACTGCTGTGGATATAGTTTAAATCCACCTTGATAATTTCTTTAGCCATAATTAATTGATTTTATGTTATTTGTTTAGTTCTAAGATTTTGTTTCGTGTTATTTTTCCGCTTTCGTTCAGGTCAGATTCAGTCCAATTTCCGTTGATATTGGCCCGTGGCAGTAACATTGAGCATGTTTCCTCTTTTGCCGATATTGACCATGTTACCCAGCTTATCTTATTGGTTTCGCACCAGTTAATCCATTTATTCCACTCGTTGAGGTCGATTTTGCCGTTGCCGTTGGCCTCGCAGCAACCCGATTCTGAGACGAATATAGGGAGTCCCATTGCCAGTGCGCTGTCGTAGCGGTTACGCAGACTGTCTTTGTGGGTGGCGGCGTAGAAGTGCATCGTGTACATAATGTTGTCACGGTCAGTAATCGGGTTTTCGGCAACCAGATGAAGGTCTTGGTCCCAATGTGGACTACCCACCAGAATCAAATTAGGGCTGTGGGTGCGGATGGTGTCAATAACTTGAATCGCATAGTTACGCACAGCGTCCCACGGTTGGAAAATTGGCTCGTTGAATACCTCCCAAATAATGTTTGGGCAGTTGGAGTATTTGGCGGCCATTGTGCCGAAAAACTGTTTTGCTTCAGCGGTGTGAATTCCGTGTGCATGCCAATCAACAATTACGTAAACTCCTGATTTTATGGCGCCTTCAATAACTTTTTCAGTCAGGCGAACCGATTCGTTGGGGTTATTTAGGTAGCCGTTTCGTGGCTCAATGCCCATTGCGGCGCGCACCACCGATATGTGCCAGTCGTTTTTGAGCCATCCAACACTTTCTTTGTTGTAGTATTGTGGCCACCAGTTCGACCAACCGTAACTCACGCCGCGCAGCACTACAGTGTCGCCGTTGGCATTTGTAAGGAATTTGCCTTTTACAATAAGAGGTTGGCAGTCTGGGGTTTTCAGAGACTCAACGCATCCGGATATCGAAATGACCAAACAAATTATTGTCAATATTTTGGCAACAAGCCTCATTTCTTTGCTGAAGTTTTTTTAGTGTCCGGTTCTGTATCAGGTTTCGGTTTTCTGAAAAAGAACAGCCAGACTCCAATCGCGATGAACGGCAAGCTCAACAGTTGTCCCATATCGAGAGCCATTGCCTCTTCAAATTCTTCCTGTACCTCTTTTCCAAACTCGATTATGAACCGCGACGTGAAAATGAGCATAAGGAACAGCCCGAAGATTTTGCCATTCACAAGGCTGCCGAAATTCTTGCGATAATACCACAACAGCACACCAAAAATGATAAGATAGCAAAAAGCCTCGTATAGTTGCGACGGATGTCGCGGAAGCATATCAACCCGTTGAAATACAATACCCCAGTCGCTTCCTGTAGGGCGGCCTACAATTTCGGAATTCATAAAATTTCCGAATCGGATGAACACGCCCACAAGCGGAACGGGCATCACCAAACGGTCGGCCATCCAAAGGTAATCAACCTTGTAATGGCGGCAGAACAAGTAAAGAGCAATCAGAATTCCAATGGCCCCGCCGTGGCTTGCAAGTCCCTGATAGCCAATAAATTTCCAACCATTGGCAGTCTCTTTTATGGGGAACAGCATTTCGGCAATGTGGTGAATGTAGTAACCTGGCTCGTAGAACAGGCAGTGGCCCAGACGCGCCCCGATAATCAGACCGATGATGATGAACCAAGTGAACTTGTCGATGAACTCGCGCGGCTTGCCTTCGCGCATTACCAACTTATTGATTATGAAGTAGGCAGCCACCAATCCAGCCACATACAGAATCGAGTAGTAGCGGAAACTGATGCTTCCGATGGTGAACCAAATCGGGTCAGGATTCCACAATATTGATAGTAAGTTCATGTTACAGGTTCAGTTTGTTTTTGAGGTCGGTCGGCACTGCATCTTTGTGAACAGTGATATTCAGCGTTTTATATCTGAAAAATGTCTCCGACATGTAGATGAAGCCGTTACGCGATGTCTCTTCACCCCATGAGTTTTTCACTTTCAAATATCTAGAGCCGTTTCTGTCTGTCAGGTAGCCGGTTATGTGCATGCAATGGTCATCGGTGGTCTCGTAGTTGTCAAACGCTATTTGTCTGATTTCAGGAGTTATGGCAAGCTCTTTTGTTATGCTGTCGTTGTCGTCGGTTTCATTGTAGTCGTCATTGTCCGATTGATTCAGCCGTTCGCGGTCGGTGCCGGTCAGGTCGGTTTGCGCAGTGTCGGGTTCCGGCACAACAAGCAGATAATCATCAATATAGTCTTCGCTGAAATCGCCGCTCCAAAGCACTGTGAAGCCTTTTTCAAGCGAGCCGAACATAAGCTCAGTCAACTCGTCGATTGTCACATTGTAATAATGGCAATAGTCCCAATTGTCGGGTGATTCAAGTATAAAATCCTTATATAGAGGATGATGTGAGAATGACGAGAAGTTGATGTAGTCGCTGGGGTTGAAACCTAAAAAATCGCGGAATTCGATAGGAGTATAGGTCTGTCCGTTGTAGTCGAATTTGGCAGGCAGTGTTCCAAGATGATTGTTCAGAATAGCGTCTATTCCAGCCGCCCATGCGTTTGTCAGCGGTTTGTTTGATGATGATACAATAGAGTTTATGTAAGTGCTGATGTTTTTGTCAAGCTCCCAATATTCAGGAAATTCGCATCCATAATCGGCTTCTAGCATAATGCCACAATCGCCAATTCGGTTAAAGACATTGAATGCTTCGGCGCCCGAGCTGAAATCTTTTTTTCCGTTCCAGCGTACATAATCAATGGCTTGCAAATAGTAGTCGCGATTGATGAAAAATTTCTCCGACAGGTCGAATTCGCCTTTGCCCAGCCGTATCAGTTCCGATTCAACATACGATGTGGCGGCGTACGCCCAGCATGTTTCCGACTTGTACTGGTCTTTGACGGGTGTCGCTTTGAGGTCAACTTTCAACTCAAAACCGTATATTGAGTCAATATCGGCTTGTGCGCAGGTGTTTCCTGCGTAGGCCAATACCAATGCCAACAATATCGTTCTGAATGATAAGCCGCTCATGCTGGAATAATCACTTGATATTCAGTTTCTTCTTCAAATCTTTCGGAACGGCGTCTTTGTGGATAAGCACCGTCAGTGTCTTGTAGCGGTAGAACGTTTCCGACATGTAGATGTAGCCTTTGTACGGATTAGTGGTGTTCCACGAGTTTTTCACTTTGAAGTAACGAGTGCCGTTGCGGTCGGTCAGATAGCCGGTTATGTGCATTCCGTGGTCGTCGGTTGTCTCGCGGCTGTCGAAGGCGGCTTGTCGTTTTTCAGGTGTGATGTTTTCTTCGCGGACTATTTTCTTGAACAAATTGGGGTGCGGGTTGCCACTCAAATCTGCCTGATTAAGTTGCTCGCGGTCGGTTCCTTTCAGGTCTTCTTCAGTCTCGTCGGCCGGAACAATTGCTATGCCGTTCTTCCACGAGAATCCAAGTTCAGTGACATCGCCACCCCAAAGCACAGTGTAGCCTTTGTCGAGGGCATAGAAGGCAAGGTCGGTCAGCTCGTCGAGCGACACGTTGTAGACATCGCCAAGTTCCCAGTTGTCTTCAACTTCCATAACAAAACGGGAGTAGAGTGGGTGATGAGTCAGCGATGAAAACTCCAAATAGTCGTCGGGGTTGATGCCTAAATTGTCGCGGAATTGCTGCGGAGTGTATTTCTTGCCGTCGTACTCAAATTCTTCAGGAATCTCGCCAAGATAGGCCGCCATAATTCCGTCAAATCCTGCCAGCCATGCTGTCGACAGTTTGCCGTTTGGATTGGTGATTATGGCGTTAATGTAGGCTTTCAGGGCGGCATCCATTTCTTTGTTCATGTGTTTCTCGGTGCCATAGTTGAGGCCAGCGTAAACACTCTGTGGCACAAGTCCGTATTCGCGGATGCGGTTGAACACATTGCAGCCTTCAGAGCCAGAACTGAAACTTTTGGCGCCGTTCCAGCGCACATAATCTATGGCGCGGACATGGTAGTCGCGGTTCACGATGTACATCTCCGACAGGTCGAACTCGCCTTTGCCCATTCGCAAAAGCTCCGACTCAATAAACGATATGCCCGAAAACGACCAGCAAGTGCCTGATTTGTATTGGTCCTTAACCGGTGTCGATTTCAAATCAACTTTCGACTTGAATCCGTAAATAGAGTCGATTTTGTTAGGCTCTTGTGCCATTGCTTGGATTGTGCATAGGGTGGCGACTATCGCTAATGTTAGTTTTTTTGACATAGTGGTATATGTTATGTTTATTCTTGTTTGATGATATGCAGATTCGTGTATTTGTTTTCTGATGATTCATGCGCTTTTTTTTGTTCGATGGCATCCATCGCTTTGACACACATTATTCCTCGCTTTTTCATCTCCTTATTGTGGCTGATATGAGTTTCGGGGAACGGCTTCTTCCTGAATATCAAGTTAAAGGAAAGACCAATCAGAGCTATTCCAACAACAATTAACGTTAAAAGCAAGGTGGCCGCCATATCTCTAAGGTTTGAAAATGTTTCTTGGAATCATGAATGCTATCAAACGTTTCAGGATAGACGGTTTCGAATGGCGTGGAGTTGTGTAATAGCCATCGCCGTAGCCATAACCATATCCATAACCGTAGCCATAGCCGTAGCCGTAGCCATAACCATAGCCATATCCATATCCATAACCGTAGCCATATCCGTAACGGTGTCCGTAGCTATATCCGTAACCATATCTGCCGCTAATGTCGGCATCGTTCAGCAATATGTTATAGTCAGGCACATTTTTGTTTTTATTCAAATCGTTAATTATGTCGATTGAACTCATGTAGGTGTAGCCTTGGCGCATGACAAAGATATTTGTGTCGGCATATTTTGCCAGTAACATGGCATCGGCCACCAAGGCGATAGGCGGAGTGTCGACAATAATGTAATCGAATTTTTCCTTCACTACCTCAAACATCTTTGCCAAAGCCTCTGATTCAATCAATTGCGCAGGGTTTGGCGGAATGGGGCCTGGCAGGGCGACCCATAAGTTGTCGTATCTGGTTTTTGTGATTATTTCGTCAAGTGTGTTTTTTCCAATCAGATAGGTTGACATTCCAATGGTGTTGTCCATTTTGAATATTTTGTGAATCTGAGGCTTGCGCAGGTCGAGGCCAATCAGTAGCGTCTTTTTGTTGGTCATAGCCAAAACGGCAGCCAAGTTACTGGTGCAGAACGATTTGCCTTCGCCGCTGAATGTCGATGTAACAACAATAGTCTTCGAAGCCTTGTTTGGTACAAGGTATTGCACGTTCGTTTTTATTGTGCGGAACGATTCCGATATGATAGAGCGCGGATTGTCGAATATTACCAAATCATTATCGTCCGGATTGTGCCCTATGATACCGATAATCGGCGTGTTGCTGCGGCTCTCAATGTCTTCGCGACTTCTGATTTTGTTGTTGAAGAAGTTGACAAGAATTATGATGCCGATAGGAATGGCCATTCCTAATAGCAAGGCAATCATATAGTTAAAATTCGTTTTTGGCTTTACCCGCACAGCCATGTCTGGACGGGCATAGTCAAGCACTTGAGCATCTGGGGTGTTGGCAGCGCGTTTCAGTCCTGCCTCGGCTCGTTTTTCAAGCAAATAAGTGTATATCTTGTCATTGACATTGAACATACGGTTGATGTTCATCAGCTTACGCTCGTTCGATGGCAGTTTTTCAATCTGTTTGCTGATGTCGGCTATGCGCTCGTCAATGTCTTTGATTGCTATATTGTTGGTTTTCGACAAGTTGACCACATTCTCCGAAATCAGCAGTTTCAGTGCGTCAATCTGCGACTCAATCAGGTCGAGTTTCGGGTTCGACTTCACCGACTGCGATTTCAGCGCCATTTGCTCTTGGTTCAAGGTGTTGAGTTGCATGATGAAGTTTATCAGCAATTGGTCGCGGATGCCAACGGCTGTCGGCACAATCACAGTCTGCGTGGTTTGTTTATCTTTCAGATACTCAGTGATATAGTCGTAGTATTTTTGTTCGACAAGCAATTCTGCCTTTTGCGTGTTCAGTTCCTCATATTGCTTGTACAGCAGTTGGCCTTCTTGAGTGATGTTGATAATCATGTTTTTGGAGCGGAAGTCCTGCAAGTGACTGCCGGTAATGTCGAGCGAGTCCATAACCGATTCAATTTGCTCGTCGATGAAGGCTATGGTGCTGGCAACCACATTGTTTTTGTTGTCGAGTCCGTAGCGGATGTAAACCTCGGTCAGCTTGTTCAGATAGTCGCATACCTCGTCGGGCATAAAGCCTGTGGCGGTGATAATCAGTATGGAGCTTTTTTTGTCCGATTGTTCAACCGACACGCCGTTGCGGTATTTGTTCACCAGTGCGCTGTGGCTGTTGATTGTGACATCATATTCGCCGGGTGTTTCGTCATGGAATCGTTCGGGGTTGCGAATCAGTACTTTAAACTTGAATATATCGTTTTCAAACGTATCACCGAAACACATCACAGTGTCAACCTTGTGTAACTCTTTTTCAACCGAATATTCAAAATTCAGCCGATATTTGTTCTCTGATAATATCTTGATATTCATTGGAATACCATAGCCTTGCGCATGCGTAGAGTCGATAATCAGATTCAATTGGTCGGGTAGGTATTTCTGGAAAGTATGAAGGCGACCGTGGCGGTGGTAGCTGACACCAAAGTCGAGCTCCGACAGCACCACGTCGTTAATCAGATACGATTTCAGAATACCAATCTGGTTTTGAATATTGACGCCAGTGTTGAGCGTGTTCAGTGTCTGGATAACGTCGGTTGAATTGGTACGGATGCTTCGTTTGTTATCCTCCTCGTTCACCAAAATTGTCGAGCTGACTCTGTAAATAGGTGTCGTATAGCGGTTTACCAAATATGCGACGCAAAGGCTCAAAAAGCACGAAATGACAAACCACTGCCAATTGGCAAGGCCAATCATCAAATACCGCTTGATGTCGGCGTTGTTGTCTTCTTGCTGTTTTATATTGTTTTGCTTGCTATCCATAGTGCCTATTTTTTCAGATAACTGATATACAGAATGAGTGTGGCGGTAACCGACAGCGACGATAGAATCACACTAAGTAGCGGAGAGTTAGCCGCAACCGTCTTCGAACGAGTCGGTTTAACATAGACGACATCGTTTGGTTTGAGCCAGAAGTATGGATTTGCCACAAAGTCGGAGCGAAGCAAGTTAAGTGTCTCTGCCTTAGTGTTTTCAGCCTCTTTTCGAAGAATTATTACATGTTGGCGGTCGGCGTTCGGCGTGCAGTCGCCTGCCATACCCAAAGCGTCGAACAGGTTCACTTCGCGTTGCGTGAACGTGTAGGTTCCGGGGCGCGCAACCTCACCAAGCACCGTAATGTCGTAATTTAGCAGCCTTACAACCACCACTACATTTGCAATGTATTCGTCTATCTTGCTTTGAATCAAATCTCTGGCTTCGTTTAGTGTCAATCCGGCCACCTTTACGTCGCCAATCATTGGGAATTTGATATTTCCTTCAGGGTCAATCATATATCCTTGTAGAGCAAGAAACTCACGGGTTGAGCCACCAACACGGTCGTCGCGGTAGTAGATGCCCAAATCGCTGATGTTGGCGCCTATTAAGTTGATATACAAGTTGTCGCCGGTACGCAGAACAATCTCTTGATTCTTCGATGTAGAAATGGTGTCCGATGTGTTCTCGTACTTGTCTTGAATGTAAACGAGGTTTTTATATTTCACGCAACATCCTGATAGAAAGATTGTTGCGATTATTATTGTTGCAAATATTATTATCCGTCGCACGTCTTTAAAATTCTATTGTCAAGCTACAAATATACATTTCTTTCGATTATGTATGAATTTAAAACTTGCTTATTTGCTTGTTTTTTTTGCAATTGTGCGCAATTTTTTTCGCAGGCGGAGGTCAGTTTTGCACTTGGCTTTCGGAAAAAAGAATGTTGTTGACCGCGCTGACCACTCTTTTTGATTCTTTGTGAATGTATCTGTGTCGTTTTACACCAGAAATCCATTGGATTCCTTTTGTGGTGTTGCACAGAAAAACCTCATCCATTTCGTTTAAATCTTCCGGCATCATAAAGGCTTCGCTATCAATTTTATAGCCGATATTGGTGGCGGCATCCAAAACAATTTTTCGCATTACATCGTTGCGGACTCCAAGTTCGAGCGGAGGAGTCAGCATTTTCCCTTTTTGTATGGCGAACAGCACGGAGTCTGTTGCACTTACAATAAAACCTTGGTCGGTAATAAGAAGCATATCGTCAAGACCTTTTTGAAGGGCGTAGACCTTGGCCATTGTGTTTATCAGTTGGCAGTGTTGGTCAAGTTGGTTCGGGCGATGCGTTGTGATATATGCCTCGTTGTAAATATCAGTGAACAGGCCTTTTGTGTTTTCTTCGTACGGTCCGGCGCCGGCAAATTGGCTGGTGATTATTATTTCAGTTTGTTTTGATGTTACTTCACGCATTATTGTCACCCTGACATTGGCGGCTTGAAAGAGCTTGTTGCGCGTCAGGATGCCGTTTGCTTGCGATTTGATGTAATCTGGAGTGAAGTATGGTGGCAAGTCGAATTTGAGCAGTTCCGCATTCTGTTTCAACAAATTATAATGCTCGTCAACCAATAATGGCAAGGCGGCGTTGGCGCGGATGTCTTCAGTCAGTATGCAGCCTTGAGTTTGCAAGTTCCAAGGCTTGACACTCAATTTTACATCTTCTTCTTTTATGAATAATTGATTTACTGAAATGTACATCCTTTAAAATGTTTAAGGGATCAGTTTCTCAATGAACCGTCCAATCATATCGGGCCTGAAAATCAGCGGATAAACGAATCCGAACACGGCGCCGTAGAAGTGCGCGTCGTGCGCTACGTTGTCCATTCCGCGCTTGCCCATATAGTATGAATAGGCCAGGTAGAGTATGCCGAAAAGCACGCCAGGAATGGGTATCACGCCGAAAAACAGAATCTTGCCCAGCGGGTCGAACAG
>JAEEGL010527996.1_pt1 | contig 10551 bp, 9 predicted proteins | sample 9134231 | NCBI WGS metagenome assembly JAEEGL01 (sample SAMN16246548, study PRJNA631951) | gut metagenome | biome: gut microbiome; feature: rumen; material: fiber-attached | host: Bos | place: Iran: Karaj | collected 2018-10
AACGCCGGCACATCTCTTCCTCGCTGAGCTGGCCGAGAAAGGTGACGTGATCCTCCAATCCGTATTTCTCCAGCAGCTCCAGGATGTATTGGGGATATGACCGCCGCGCCAGCTTCCGTCTGAGCGTCTTCGGTCTGGCAGGCTTGGTCCCCGTGGTGAACAAATGGGCGTCCGGCCAGGCCGCCAGGATATAGGGCATGGCCTCCAGCATCATGTGGAATCCCTTCAGAGGGTAATTGGACTGGCTGACAAAAATCGAATGTCTCTGACATTTTTCAATGTCCCACGCGTGGTGATAAAAGCTCTCCCGGAGAGATTCGTTGCAGTGATGATAGACGATATCCGGGTTGATCTGGCAGGTGCACGCCTCGTCCCATTCCGTTCTGCCGATGACGTGGCGCGCTTTTCTGAGGGCCTCGATCTCATACGCCCCCCGCTCTTCCATCTCCGCACGCTGATGCTCGATATTGCTCTTGTCCAGGAGCTCTTTCAATGAGGCGTTCTTTTGAACGCTCTCGGGAAGTCCGCTGTAATAATGATATCTGCTGATCACAGACACCAGCCCCTGGATGTTGATCACTGTTTTATCCAGCAATCCGCACGCTTCCGCCGCGTTGACCATGTCCAGGGTGTGCTTGTATTCCGTTCCCCAGATGTGGATCAGATCCGGGGAAAATCGTCCGATGACCTCCCGGAAGGCGTCCGTATTGTCCGGTTTCTCAACATACCCGCAATAGGAGACGCCGCCTGCCTCGCCGATCATCAGTCCGTCCGCGTCAGCCCGGGGAAAGCAGACCGTGATTTCCGCCGCTTTTTCCCGGGCCAGCGCGTCCAGCATGCCGGAGATCCAGCCGCCGAAGGGGTTTGCCCCTTCTCCCAGGGCGGCGGACACCGCCGACGGCGTGACATTGCACAGCCAGAGCACTTTCATGGTTGTTTTTCGGCCTCCTCCACCGCTTTGCAGATGACCTGGTACACTCTGTCGCTCACATATCCGGGGGTACAGGTCTCATACATCCTCTCGATCTCTTCAAAGGGGATCGAATCTCCGCTGTGACCGAGGATGAACGCCCTGGCCTTCTCCACGTCGTCCGCCAGGGGCTCGGGCGTTTCGAAGAGACTCAGCCCGAGAGGGTATTTTTCAAGATAGGGCAGCGTAGGGCAGTCCCGGATCTTCACCAGATTCAGGATCGGCTTGCCCATAGACAGATATGTCAGGATCTTGCTGGGCATCTGATTGGAGATCGTGTTGCCGATGCTCACCAGGACGTCGGCCGCCTGCATACAGGCAGCGGCGGTCTCGCTGTCCACTACGCCGTGATAGACGACGTTCTCGGGCAGCACCGCAGGCAGCACGTCGTCGGAGGAAAGGGCCCCGTACAGGTGCAGCACGACGCCGTCTCCGCCGAGAGCTTTGAACAGCTCAAGGGTATAGGCAGGATTTCGGATGTCCTTATACAGCACGCCGGCATAGACGCAGTGGATCTTCCCCGGCTCGAAGGAGACGCTTTTCCCGGCTTTTTTCTGCCGGATGATGCCGGGAAACTCTATGGCCACCATTTTGTCCAGGATCCTCCGGGGCGAATAGGCGGCGCAGTCCCTGCGAATAAGATCGGTAACGATGACAGCGGCAGCCGCGTCGTCGGAACGGATCTCCTCTTCCCTTATCCCCTTGTCGTCCGCATAAAGGATATTGGTTGCCCAGGGGTCCAGCCTGTAGGAGATGAAAGGGACCTTCGATTTGAGCTGTGAGAGCGCCACCAGGATGCTGGGCGGTTCGGAAACGCCGATGATGCAGTCATAGTGCTTTCTTTTCAGCTGGGCCTTTACGGCGTTCAGATAGCTCCGGCTGTAGCTGTAGGGCCTGGCAGATCTGACGTCCAGATACAGCCGCATGCTCTGCGGATGCAGCAGCAGCTTTGCCAGCCGCGCGAATCTGTTGGGGGTGGAGAGAAAAATGCGCTGGAACTCCGTGGCGGACTTCATGCTCACCGTGCGGAGGGAGTATGGATCGCTCTCCGGGATGGCTTCGGCGGTTTTATGGTAGCCCAGGACGGTGATATCGCAGCCATGGAAGTCACGCAGGGCACACCCGATCCGGTAGGCGATCTCCGAGTTGGCGTTTAGATTCGGGTAAAGTGTGTTCGTCAGTATGAGAACGCTGTATTTTCTGTCCATATCCTCTCCATCGTCTTCCCGGGCAAAGGTCCGTCAGCCAAGGGAAAAAACACTGATGTCCGGCTCGTCTTCCAGTCCGGCGAGCGCATCCGCATTCCCGGTCAGCACGCGGAAGGTCACCGTGTATTCCTTTTCATATTCTGCCCGGACCGCTTTCACCAAAGCAGAGACGGCGTCCATGTCGTCCGCAAACAGTGTGACGAGACATCTGCTGTTGCTCTGAGGGTACTGGTACTGCCGGACCTCTTCAACCAGGAAGCAGACGTACTCCGCCTCTCCGGCGCCGACGTCGGCTTTTCGCAGCTGCGCTTTCCCGATGGGAAAGCGTCGGTAGTATTCCAGGACGTCCTCCGGGGCGTGAAACCGCGGACAGACGTCGTCAAGGGTCACGGAATACGGCTCCCGGGCGGATCGCCGGATGTTGTCGTATTTCATCCGGTCATAGGCCCGGCACAAGCTCAAGGGGACAAGAAGGTGCTTTTTCACGGCGCGCAGCCCTTTGGCCTTAACGCTGTTCTCCCCGTATTTGTAGTTTTCCAGCAGCTGTACGCTGCAGACATATTTGATCCGCAGGGCGTTTTTGAGCGCCCACACGTTCAGCAGCACCTCGCCCAGATACCCGAAGATACGCTTGTGCTGGGCGTCGTAGTTTTCCACGCGTCCGAGCCGATCCTCCAGCTTCCCGAGAAAGGAAAACAGCCATTGACAGTATGCGTCGCTGATCTCTTTTTTCGCCGCGAACATATTCAGATAGCTGATGTTCGTAGAGCGCAGCACCCGCTCGCAGCTGTTCAGATAGTCGGGGTACTCCCGGGATATCAGCTCCCTCATTTCCCGTATGTCCTCCGGGAAAACGAACCGGAGCAGATCCTCCCGGGCGGTGCAGTAGATGGGGAACCTGGGGTATTCCATTATGATGTCGGCCGAGCCGAGATATTCCCGGATCTTCTCCTCTCCCAGGATCGCCCCGGGCATGTCGCCGGGAAGGATCGTCCGGAACAGGATGTTCCGGGGCGTCATGGCGTCCTGCGCGGAAAAGAACCGCCTGTAATGGGCAAGTCCCTTTATATCCGCCCGGCTGTTCTTCCAAAGGGCGTAGAGCGCCGTCAGCTCGCTGAAGCGGTCATTTTTGAAGGAGATGTTGTCCTCCCCGTCGTTGTCATGGGCATACTCTCCCTGCCAGCGGCCGTTTTTCGCCGCGTTGACCTGGCAGATCCTGTATCCTTCCGGCAGCGACAGCGACACCGGTTTATGGGCCGCCACATAGATCTCCACCTGCTCCATACCCTTCTCCCGTTATCTCAGGCCCTCTTTTTCCGCCATGGTCAGCGCGGCGTCGATGACCTGATCCATATCATAGTACTTGTATTCGCCCAGCCGCCCGCCGAAGATGACCTTCGGCTCCTTCTCCGAGAGCGCCCTGTACGCCTGGTAAAGCGCCCCGTTTTTCTCGTCGTTCACCGGATAGTAGGGCTCGTCCCCGCTCTTCCACTCAGAGGAATACTCCCGGGAGATCACTGTCTTGGGCAGATCGTTCCCCTGGTCGTCCTTGCCGAAGGAAAACCACTTGTGTTCGATGATCCGGGTCCAGGGGGTGTCGGCGTCGGTGTAGTTGACGGCGGCGTTGCCCTGGAAATTCGGCATGTCCAAAAGCTCCGTCTCAAAGCGGACGGAACGGTACTCCAGCGTGCCCAGCCGGAAGGCGAAATACGCGTCGATGGGCCCGGTATAGACCACCCGCTCCGCCAGAGCGTCCAGTTCCGCTTTATGGACCAGATAATCCGTATTCAGCCGGACCTCGACTCCCTCCAGCATCCGCTCCACCATTTTGGTGTACCCGCCGTTGGGGATGCCCTGATACAGGGCGTTGAAATAGTTGTTGTCAAAGGTCAGCCGGACAGGCAGCCGGCGGATGATGAAGCTGGGCAGATCCCTGCAGTCCCGGCCCCACTGCTTTTCCGTGTAGCCCTTGACCAGCTTTTCATAGACGTCCCTGCCCACAAGAGAGATCGCCTGCTCCTCAAGGTTCCGGGGCTCGCCGGTGATCTCCTTTCGCTGCTGGGCGATCTTTTCGGCGGCCTCCTCCGGTGTGACCACGCCCCACATCTTGTTGAAGGTATACATGTTGAAGGGCAGGGAATAGAGCTCGCCCTTGTAGTTGGCCACAGGGCTGTTGGTGAAGCGGTTGAACACGGCGAACTGCTGCACATATTCCCATACCCGGGTATTGTTGGTGTGGAAAATATGCGCGCCGTATTTGTGGACGTGGATCCCCTCCACGTTTTCCGTGTAGACGTTCCCGCCGATATGCGGTCTCTTGTCCACCACCAGAACGCGCCTGCCCCGGGCAGCCGCCTCATGGGCAAAGACCGCGCCGTACAGTCCCGCGCCGACGATCAGGTAATCAAACATGGCCTCTCCTCCATCAAGACGATGAAATGTCTATTTTGCCAGTTCTTTATATATCTCCATCATGCTCTCGGCATAGGATTCGATGGAATAGCGCTGCCGGGCAAACTCCTGACCCCTGGCGGCGATGGCTCTCGCCTCTTCCCTGTGCTCCAGGGCCCATTGGATCTTGTCCGCAAGATCCATGGGATCCCGGCAGGCATACAGCAGGCCCGTCTCGCCATTGGTGATGATCTCCGGTGTAGCGCCGGCGTCGGCGCCGACGGTGAGCGCGCCGGAGAGCATGCTCTCGATGGTGGTCCTTCCCAGGCCCTCCGCGGAAGAACAGATCAGATTGATGTCATGTTCGCCTCTGACCTGGGTAAGCTTTTCATTTTCAATGATCTCGCCGGGGAAGCTGACCATGCCGTCGATGTTCTCCCGGGCAAAATCTCTCACCCGGTCCGGGTACTCCAGCGCCCCGTCAAGGCCCACGATGGTCAGATGAAGATTCTCAAAGCCTCTTTTCCACAGCTCGAAAACCGCCTGAACGGCGTCCATCTGCCCCTTTTGGGGATTTATGACCCCCACCATGAGAAGATTGACCCCTTCGGAGGACAGGATCTTTCTGTCCGGGATATAGTAATCCTCCGTCCGGATGCCGTCATAGAGCACTTTTACGTCCATGTGGTCGGTAAAATCCTCATAGGACCGGCGGATATAGTCTGAAATGGCGATCACGCAGGCGGAATCCTTCACCACCCGCTTTACGACGGAGGGAAATGTGAAATCTCCTCCCAGCCCGTCCCAGATATTCTCCCGGATATGGCAGATATAGGGGATCTTCAGTCTGCGGGCCACCTCCATGCCGGTGGTCTTGGGGAGACTGTTGTTGTGCACCAGGTCGGGCTTGTCTTCCCTCATAAAATGCGCGATACGCGCTCTGGCATAAAAATTATACAGCCATTTTTTTGCCTCGACCTTGAAGCTCCCGGTCTTCATGGCGCCGGGGAAAGGCATGATGTAGCATTTGACGCCCAGTTCTCTCAGGGCCTCCGACATGGAGCCCTCGTAATTGATCAGCGCGGAACAGGAAAAGTCCGGGTAAAGCTTTTTCAGCGCCGCGATCAGATTGATGAGTGATCGGTTCGCTCCTCCCCCGACGACACGCGTGGAGACCACATAAAATACCCGCATAGTCCTTACTCCATTCTCCGCCGCGTCAGGTCAGATATCTGTCCGGGACAAGTCCTGCAAGCCAGTAGGCGGCATAGCCCGTCTTTCTCATGACCCCCAGGAGCTTCCCCGACGCGCCGCTCTTCAGCGCGGCACGATAGATCTCCGGATGCTCCCGGCGGGCGCTTTTTTCATATTGGATCAGCCTTTTCCGGTTTTCCCGGTTATGGGGGAACAGCAGCAGCGTTTTCAGCGCCGTCACATAGTACCGTGAGATCCGGGTGAGAAGGTAGGGGCCGGCCTCCCGGTGCAGCTCATAAAACCTGTAGAGCGTGTTGCACACGGAGAACATCTCCTCCGCGTGACGGATACGGGAGGGCTTGCTGGTGCTTTGTTCCGTCCGGCCCACTCTGTAGCAGTACACCGGGGTGTTGATAATGCGGACGCTCCTGGCCACGGAAAACGGGATCGTGCTGTAGAGCTGATCGGTGTACAGGGTATGCTCCGGCAGTACAAGCCCGCTCCTGCGCAGGATCTCGGTTTTATAAAACAGCGCCCACATCCCGTAGGGCAGCGGGACGTCGAACTCCTTTACCGGGAAGGATGCCCCGTCCTCCAGCCCCGTGGGCATCGTCCCCAGCTCCTCCCGGGACGGCCCTATATGATATTCGGTGACGATGACGTCGTCATCCCCGGTCTCCAGCAGCGGCAGGACCTTGTTCAGTCCCTCCGTGTCGATCCAGTCGTCCCCGTCAAGAAGCTTGAAATACTTGCCCGTGGCGTGGGAGATGCTGTAGTTGACGGTGGAGCCGTAGCCGCCGTTGGTCTTGTGGACGGCGTGAAAAGTATCGGGATATCTGGCCTCATAGCGCTCAGCGATCTCCAGGGAGCCGTCCTTTCCCCCGTCGTCCACCACAAAGACCTCCAGCTTGTCCACGAATCTCTCGTCGGCAAGAGAGGCGAGGGTGTTTTCAAGGAACGCTTCAACGTTATACGCCGCAACCGAGAACGTAAGCAGTTTTTCCATGGCAGTCTCCCGCTCGATCAATGATTGTCCGTGTTCTTCCCCTGTCCGTAATAGGCGTTGGGTCCGTGCTTGCGGAAATAGTGCTTATCCAAAACATAGCCGGCAAGAGCCGCGTCAGCGTTCAGGCTCAGCGTCTTGAGCGCCATGTCCGCCACAGTCTCCAGCACCACCGCGTGATAGACCGATGCGGCGGCGTCAGCGCCCCAGGTGAAGGGGCCGTGGTTTTTCACCAGCACCCCGGGAACGGCCTCCGGGTCGATGCCCCGCTGCGTCAGGCACTCCACGATGACCCGGCCGGTAGAGGTCTCGTAATCGGCCTCCACCTCCCGCTGCTCCAGCTCCCGGGTGCATGGCACGGCGCCGTAAAAGTAGTCGGCGTGGGTGGTGCCCAGCGCCGGGATATCCCGTCCCGCCTGGGCAAAGGCCACCGCGTTGACAGAGTGGGTGTGGGTCACGCCGCCGATATTCGGGAAGGCCCGATAGAGCTCCAAATGGGTCTTTGTATCGGAGGACGGCTTCCATCCTCCCTCCACGGTCTCGCCGGTGGTTACATCCACCACCACCATGTCCTCCGGCCTCATGTGCGCGTAATCCACCCCGGAGGGCTTGATCACCATCAGTCCCCGGTCCCGGTCAATGCCGCTGACATTGCCCCAGGTGTAGATCACCACACCCCGGCGCACCAGCTCCAGATTGGCCTCGCAGACCGCTTGTCTGAGCTTTTTGAGCATGACAAAACCTCTTTTCAGAGCATTTCACGGAGCACCTGCACCGTATGGGCAAAGCCCGTGGGGGCGTCAAAGGTCCCCTTCCACCCCAGGGAGAGCAGCGAGGTGCTGTCCAGAGCAGAGTTGTCCATGGGGTTGAAGCTCTTTTTTTCCGCCTGGGTGGCCTCCTGCCGGATCAGACGCACGCCGCCGGCGGCGGCCAGAAGCTCCGCCATTTCCCGGATGCTGACGATGGAATCCGGGTTTGAGACGTTGTAGGCTCTCCCCCGCTCCCCCTTGAGCAGGACCGTAAAGATCGCCCCGGCGCAGTCCAGGCAGTGGCAGTAGCTGCGCACCTGGGCCCCGTCGCTCTTCATCACGATGTCCTCGCCCCGGGCGGCGGCCCAGGCAAAGGCGGAGGACACCCGGTTGTCCTTTGGAGAGGCGGTGGGCCCGTAGATATGTCCCGGCCGGACGATGACGCTGTCCGTGCCGTATTCGTCGTTGAAGCTGGCGCACAGCGTTTCCGCGGCCCGCTTTCCCACGGAATAGGAATTCCGGGGATTGAGCAGGTCCACAAAGCCGTACTCCTCTTCCCGGAAGGGCTCGCTTCCGGTCTTGCGGCCGTAGACCTCGCTGCTGGAGATATACAGCAGCCGCCGCGTCCCCTGCCCGGAGGCGTGGCGGAGCAGTGCATAAAGCCCGTTGAAATTGCCCAGCATGGTCTCCACCGGCTGGGCGGAGATCCTTTCCGGGAACGCGTTCCCCGCGCCGTGGATCAGATAATCCGCGTCGTCGGGCAGATCGCTGTCCGCCCGGGCGGCGTCAAAGGGGACAAAGGAGAAATACTCCTTTTTGCCGTATGCCCCGAAGCGCCTGTCCATCCGCTCCCTGTCCCTGCCCGCGGCCATGAGCCGGATCTTGCCGGGATGGGTCTCATCGTATCGGATCAGCAGGTCCGCCGCGGCGGAGCAGATCAACCCCCCCGCTCCGGTGATAAGGATGCTCTTCCCCTCCAGTTCCCGGAGCAGAGGCAGTCTCTCCAACGCCGCGTCCAGATCGGCGATCCAGCGGGGGCTGTCATATATGTTCATTGTCTCAGTCCTTCAGCCAGTCGGAGCGCTTGGCCGCCAGCAGCGCTTTGAAAATGTCAATATCCTCCAAGGTAGTGAGCTTAATGTTCTTCTCCGACCCCGCGGAGAAATAGACCTTCTCCCCCAGCTCGATCATCAGCGTACAGGAAGCGACGGAGTTGGTAATACCCGCTTCCATCGCTCTGCGGTGCAGTTGGCAGATCTGCCCGATGTGGAAAGCCTGAGGGGTCTGCGTCCGCTTCAGCCGGTCCCGGGGATAGCTGCCGGAAGAAGAGCTGCCGTCGTCCGTCTCCAGCATGGCTTCGGCGCAGGGGATAACGCTGACGGCGTTTCCATACTGCTGGGCCACCCGGATACAGTCGGAAATGATCTCCGCCGATACCATCGGACGGATCGCATCGTGGATCAAAACCAGATCCTCCGGTGCAAAGTGCTTTTCCAATTCAAAAACGCCGTTGCGGATGGAATCCTGCCCGGTCTTTCCCCCGGGGACCACGTAACGCAGCTTGGATATGTTGAACTGCCTGGCATACGCCCAGAGCACCTGATCCCATCCGGAGATGCACACGACGGCGATGGTGTCGATCTCCGGATGTCTTTCAAAAGCCTCCAGCGTGTATACGATCACCGGCCGTTCATTGACCGTAATGAACTGCTTGGGAATGTCTTGATGCATCCGGTTTCCGGAGCCCCCGGCGATAAGCAGCGCAATATTTGCCATGGAATATCGTCCTTTCGAAAAAGTGGTCGGATTATCGTCTGCCGGTCTTCCCGCTGTCGGAGAGGGCGCTGCGGATGCGGCTGTGCTGCGACACTCTCTGTTCGGGAGGCGGCGGCGTCATATAGTTCGGACCGTAGCTGTGGACGAGACCTTCCTTGTAGCGGCTGGTAGCCATCAGCTTTTTGCCCTCAAAATCCAATTCGGTAAACGAGTCCATATAATTCCCGTCGTACAGGTCTGCTACCCAGCGGAAGGCATCGTTCGACCGGTGGATGGCGCTTTTGTCGCCGGTAAACCATTTTTCCTCCACCGTGTGATACCAGCGCAGCTTCTTCTCCCTGGAAAACGGCAGCCCCGCCGCATGGGTCAGGAACATCAGCGCCTTGTACGGCAGCTTCTGTCCGGCATAATCGATGTCCGTCTTCAGCATGCCCTGGATGAACCGCAGCAGGTTTATCTTGGCGAACCGTCCCGCCGGATTGCCGGAGATGTAATCCCAGATGAAGACATCGATAAAATACTCCCGGCCAAGCTCCTTCAGGTAAAACCGGGGGACCCAAAGAACCTCTTCCATGCCGCACAACGTGGGGTTTTCCTCTACGGCCCGGGCAAGGCGGCGGTAATCCTCCCGGCGGATGGAGACGTCCAGATCGTCATCCCAGGGGATGAAGCCGTGATGGCGCTCTGCCCCCAGGAGGGTGCCCCCGTGGAGGGAATAGGCGATGCCGTTTTCCCGACAGAGCGCGTCGAAGCCGCAGAGCACCTGCAGGAGCTTCTCGTGCATCTGACCGAGTCCGTAATCCGTATTATCGTCCATGAAAATATCCGTCTTTCTAATTTATGATCTCACACAGGCTCGTAAAAGGTGTCGGGATGCTCCGGATCAAAGATCTCGTTGGCCCACATCACCGTCACCAGGTCCTGCGTGTCCGAGAGATTGATGATGCTGTGGGTATAGCCGGGCAGCATGTGCACCGCCTGCAGCTTTTCCCCGGACACCTCAAACTCCCATACCTCGTCCGTGCCGATCTTTCGCTGCCGGATCAGTCCCCGGCCGGACACCACGATGAAAAACTCCCACTTGCCGTTGTGCCAGTGCTGCCCCTTTGTGACGCCCGGCCGGCTGATATTCACGGAGAACTGCCCGTGGTCGGCGGTTTTGAGCAGCTCGGTGAAACTCACCCGCTGATCCGTGTTCATCTTCAGATCAAAGGCCGCCTTCTCCCGGGGGAGATAGGACAGATACATGGAGTAGAGCTT
>JAEEGL011156765.1_pt1 | contig 10551 bp, 12 predicted proteins | sample 9134231 | NCBI WGS metagenome assembly JAEEGL01 (sample SAMN16246548, study PRJNA631951) | gut metagenome | biome: gut microbiome; feature: rumen; material: fiber-attached | host: Bos | place: Iran: Karaj | collected 2018-10
AAAAGACCTCCGACAGCCTTATTTCCTTGGCTCCGTCCGGCAGATACATCATACGTCCGACGTAGTTAAGCACCTTATCATTAGGCGCCTGATCCTGATAGCGTTTGAACTCATACATGTTCTTAAGATTACCGAACAGGAAGTTGCCAAGGAGCGGTGAGATAATGAATAGCATGGCATAATGATCTATCTCATACATAAGATAAAATACAACTACAGCGGCAACCGCTCCTATGCCCGCACCAAGTGTTCCCCTTATTATGGCTGTTATCTTTTCTTCTGCGCCATCCATCGCCATGGTATAGCGGTTGTAAAAATCAGAATCCTCGTAACACTTAAGTTCGACATTCTTCGCCTTGGCATAAAGCTTCTTGTATATGCCTCCAAAGAGCCTGTTTGTTTCAAGGGGATAAACTACATTCTCGACATAATTCGAATATATGGCGGTCATCGCAAATACTATACCGCTTATTATGATGAACTTTATGATATGCTCAAAGCCCAGCTCCTTATCAAGTCCGTTGACGATAACCCTCATAAAGACGCCGTCAAAAAACACCCATTCCCCATGACCTATTAGCCACAGAAAAAATGAGTGCACAATTATACCCGGACATATCTGTGATGCCAGGGTCATTGCATACCATGCATTTTTCACGGTAACACCTAATGACAGTTTTTCTTTATCTGTTGATGACATTCGTCCACCTCCGGGGTCGGCTCCCTACATTATACAGTCTCACCCCGGGGGAGAGTCAAGCCGCACTGATTTGAGTTCGTTTTACACAGGTTTGTACAGATATAAGCATCTTCTGGGCATAGAGGAATATGCTGCAACTGCGATATTTATCGATCCCAAAGCAAAGCCTTCGGATGATAATGACAGGAAGCTTGATGATTTCTGCGGGATAATATAACTGATCACCCGGGAATGAGCAGACGGATATCGGGATCGGCCCAGTTCATTGAGGTCTTCACCCCGCTCATACAGGCGATCGAAGCCATTCCATGGACAAGAGCCCATGTCTTGATAAGCCCGATCTCCTGTTCTTCGTCGGTCTGCTTAATTCCTGCTTCTTTAAGATATTTTATAAAGAGTTCCTTAAGAAGAAGAAATGGCGGGTAGTCATCTTCATATTCTTTATCCATCTGCAGATGGGCGCAGATATTCAGCTTGCCGAACAAAAAGGTGTAATAATCCGGATTTTGACTGAAAAAAGAAATATATGCTTTTCCCATAAGGATGATCGATTCTTCGGTACTACGTCCCCTGCTTACGGCAGCCTTGAGTTCATCGGTGATCCTGTCCGTTACGTTTTTCTTCATCGCTTCAAGAAGTTCATCTTTGTTTTTAAAGTGAGCATAGGGTGCAGCGTGTGAAACATCACATGCCGCAGCAACCTTACGGAGAGACAGGTTGTCTTCTCCTTTTTCGTTAATGATCCTTATCCCTGCATCGATAAGAGCCTGTCTTAAATTTCCATGATGGTAGTTATCGGCCATTTTCAGTCATCTCCCTGATATTTCTCAATATTTCCATGCTGTCCCCCGCATTTTCCCACAGGGGGCTGTGTGCACTGTCCTTTATTTTGTAGAAGCCCTTGGCAGGTGCATCAAGCCCATTACAGTATTCCTCTACCAGTTCCCACGGACAGTTGTAATCATGTTCACCGCTTATGAAATAGGCGGGTACTTCCAATCGTGTTATTGTATTTCTGTAATCATAATCATTAAGCTCCGCAGAAAGAGGTGTGGTGCGGTACATCTTCATGGCAGGTATATAGCCAACCTTCTCAGGAACAGTATAACATCTGCAGGTAATGATGGGCCAGGCTATTCCCGCAAATTCGCTTTTGTTCCAGATCGTTCCGCCCCCGGCATCATGAAGCAGATAGACATATTCATACCAGTCCATGCATCTGACTTTCCCATCATCAAGGTGCTCCACGGATGCTTCCAGTTTTTTAAGCTTACTGTTCTGATGTCCGGAAGTAAATACATCCTTCATGAAATTGTAGATAAGGGTATCATTATCGGCTGAGTCGGTAACGCACTGAGCCATTCCTATATATGTATAATAATTCTCCGGATGCCTGTATACTTCTCTTAAGGCGATATGGGTGCCGCCTGAGAAACCCATTATGTATATCTTATCTTTATGGAATCTTTCCTTAAGGTATTCGGTCACGGCATTTGTATCATCAAGTATGTTTTCAAGGGTAATACTGCCGGTATCGGCATTCCTGTCATGAGCGATACCCATATAGCGGTAATCCCAGTAAACTACGGTAAAATCATTCTCCAGCTGCATATCTTTATATCTGTCCGTAAACACATAATCATCTGTTCCGGGTCCGCTGGAAACGAACAGAAGAACGGGATTGTCGATATTTTTGCTGTTGATAAAGAAACCGTTAGGAGCTCCGTTTAAATCCAGAACAAACTTTTCTGACAAGCTGTTCGGTTCGGTGTATGTACGGATCTTACCGGGGCTGATAATTATCCATATGATAAGGACAAACAATACAAATGCCGCAAGGCACAGGGCAGTTACACGAAATATATTTATCATTTTTTTCACGCTGATCCACCGATCTTTACACTGTCAATATAGATTATAACAGAAAACTTTACACTGTCAAGATTGATTTTGCTTCATATCTGTGTAAAACAGGTCTAAATCAGTGTGATTTGGATCTGTTTTGCTTTTGGGTGATAGATTATGGTCGTGAATAATATGAAGAAGGAGTAAAGCTGTGAACAGGAATAGAATATTTGCGATAGCCATAACCGTAATGTGGATAATCACCTTTGGCATAGCCATGGATAACTGGACTATAGGTATATGTATCGGAATTACGTTTGGTATGTCATTCGGATTGCTTGATAGCAGCAAAGAGGAGGAGAACGGTAATGAATAAGAATTCAGGAGCTATTAATTTTGCAACTGTATTGCTTTATGCGGCATCGGTTTTTTTGATCGTTGAAGGAGATTTCTGGAAAGGAATGGGATTTTTTGTGACAGCAACTACAATTTCGTCTGCACTCATGTATAATAAGAAATATGAAGCAAATGAAGAAAATCTTTAATTCAAATTATCTTAAGCTGATCGCGATCATAGCAATGACGATAGATCATGGTACGGATCTTCTGTATCCGGGTTTTCCGAGTGAACCGGCTCCGCTTGCCCTTCATTTCATCGGAAGGCTTACAGCCCCTATCATGTGGTTCTTTGTATGTGAAGGATATCACTATACGAGAAATGTTAAGAAATACATGCTTCGTCTCGGTATATTTGCTGTAATATCCCATTTCGCGTATTGTTTCGGGTTCGGGATCAGTCTTAATCCGTTCGAAGGCGGGATATTCAACAGAACAAGTGTGATGTATCCCCTGTTTATAGCTGTTGTAGTTCTTTACATAGATGATAGCGCAAATTCATTAAAGGCATGGCAGAAGAAACTGATAAATACGATCCTTATATTCAGCGCATTTCCTGCAGACTGGAGCTGTGTGGCTGTAATGGCAATCCTCGGTATGTACTCACAGAGGGGCAATCTTGAAAAACAGATGGTTAAGATGATGGAGTGGGTACTGGTCTACGGTATTGTGTCATACTTCTTTGTCAGCAAGGTTTATGCCATCGAACTTATAGGTGTATTGATGGTTTATCCCGTCCTTAAGCTTTATAACGGAGAACGCGGGAGAGCCGGATGGATGAAATGGTTTTTCTATGTGTATTATCCGCTTCATTTGATCGTCATAGGTGTCATCCGTGTTCTTGTGTACGGAAATGTTAACATATGTCTATAATGGAGAAAGAAACGACTTTATGAAAACTCTTGCGATAATAGGTATAATAGGCGGCCTATTATGTGCAGCACCGGATTTATTGCTCTTATGATGAAGCTGTCAGAGGTAAAAAGCACTGCGGCGCTTATTATGTCTGTGATCTTCCTGGTCGGTGCAATGTACGGAGTGTTGGCGTTAATATGTATGTAAAACTGTGGAGGATACGATGTCAGATCCCAAACCTACAGAAGAGCGAAGAAGCGAGATAGTGGAGGCTGCCAGGACCCTTTTTCTTTCAAAAGGTTATGAAGCCACGAGTACAGTGGATATTATGAATGCAGTCGGGATCGCGAAAGGGACCCTGTATTACCACTTCTCCTCCAAAGAGGAGATTCTGGACGCGCTTCTTAGTGATATAACCGATAACATGGCACAAGCGGCAGCACCGTTTGGAGACAACTCAGAGCTGTCTATACCGGACCGGATCATAGGTGTGATAAGAGCCATCAATATCGTGGGAAGTAAGGATGAGAGAATGCTCGAGGCGATCCATCTGCCGCAGAATGCCTTGTTTCATCAAAAATCCCATACGCTCACGATAGAAAAGATAAGCCCGATCATGGTTAAGATCGTAGAAGACGGCATATCACAGGGATTCTTTTCGACAAAGCACCCGGAGTCGGCAGTACACATGGCATTGTTATATTCGCTTACGGATATTGGGGAAGCAGGAGGAGATCCGGCGGAGCTTGCAGCAGGCTTTGTATATAATCTTGAGAGAATGCTCGGAGCAAAGGAAGGATCACTAAATAAACTTATGGTATTGTTTGGATAGAAAATACCCCGTCTGAGGACGGGGAAAAATAATATGTTATATCGACCGACGGTCGAGAGGAGGTCAAAATGGAGTCAAAGAGAATAAAAAGATATGTGATCTTAAGTTATCTTGTGTTCTGGTTCATGGTTTTGGGAATCTGTGGAACTGCAAGCATGGTATTTCAATGTCCGCCTGTTGTGATGCGCATTTTATCAAATGTGTGTGCATGGGCTCCGACTATAGTATTGCTTGCCGGTTTTAAGTATTTCTGCCCCGAAGAGACGGTTAAGGATTTCTATAAAAGGTCCTTTGGAGGGAAGATCTCTCTTTTGTCTTTGGCCATTGCTGCAGTTATTACCGTATCTGCAACGCTTATAACGGTTTTGGCGCTGTCATTGATCCAGGGAAAAGAATTCGGATCATATTGGAGTCTTGGAGCATATCCGTTTTGGGCATCCTTCCTGTTTTCTGTCACAACCGGTCCTACCGGGGAAGAATCAGGATGGAGAGGTTATCTGCGCCCTTACTTAAACGGGAAATACAGCTTTTTTAAAGCATCGGTAATACAGGGAGTAATATGGGCATTCTGGCACACGGTACTCTGGTTTGTTGATTCGGATTATATGGGGATCCGGATGATCCCATATATAATATCCAATGTCGTTGTCATGACAGGCTTATGCTTTATCATGAACTTCTTTATGGAGAAGCATGATAACCTGATCTACGGTATAGTAGTTCATTTTTGCTTTAATTTCTTATACTGTTTTCTTCAGGTTGATATCTGGTTCTATGTATTCCTTTCTGTGGTCTATTTGATAATAATTGCAGTGATTTACAGCCTGTTCTGAATAGTTACAGTATTTAAAAAAATATCTTGAAAACAATTTTTAATGTTTATTGAGAAAAAAGTATTACCTGTGATATCATAAACATGACATACAGCTGACGTGTTAAAGATGGTATGATCCATATGGAAAGAGAGGGAGTCACCCGGAAATGAAGATAGACAGACTGATCGGGATACTGTCCGTCCTGCTGCAGGAAGAAAAGACAACGGCTCCGGAGCTGGCAGAGCGGTTTGAAGTATCGAGAAGAACAATCAATCGCGATATAGAGGATCTGTGCATGGCCGGTATTCCCATAGAGACAACTCAGGGAACCGGCGGCGGTATCAGGATAATGGATGGATACCGGATGGACAGGACGATACTGACGTCGAAGGATATGCAGATGATCCTTGCAGGCCTTCGCAGCCTGGACAGTGTGAGCGGGAGCAGCTATTACGGGCAGCTGATGGAGAAGATTCAGACCGGATCTTCTGAGTTTATCAGCGGCAGGGATTCCATACTGATCGATCTGTCTTCCTGGTACCGGGAAACGCTGGCTCCCAAGATTGAAACCATACAGGATGCGATCGGCTTTAAGAAGACCATCAGGTTTAAGTATTTTTCGCCGGGTGGGGATACCGAAAGGGAGATCGAGCCATACTATCTGATCTTCAAATGGACAAGCTGGTACGTTTACGGCTACTGCTTACTGAGAAAAGACTTCAGGATGTTTAAGCTGAACCGGATGGACAGTATCACACACGTGGCATCCTTTGAGGGAGATCGCGAGGTTCCGATGCCGGATCTGTCCAACAAGAAAGTGTTTCCTGCAAAAGGCCGGGTGAAGGCACTTTTTGATCCTTCCATGAAATGGCAGCTTGTTGAAGAATACGGCACAGGATCATTTACGGAAAGAGAAGACGGAAGCCTGCTGTTTGAACATGAATATGCGGATGATGAAGGACTGCTTGCCTGGATGCTTTCATGCAGGGATAAGGTGACAGTTCTGGAGCCGGAGCAGATCAGGGAAAAGCTCTTTAAGATTACCTCTGAAATAGCTAAAAGATATCATAAACAGGGAGAAGAAACTTATGGAATACATTAGGGTCACGAAGGATAATCTGGAAAAAGAACACATATGGGGGACAGTTAACTATGAATAAAGATTGGTCAGAGAAGAATAAAGAAATACATGTACTTTTATCAAAAGAAGCAACATTCCGGACTGCTATTCAAAAACTGATAGAATTCAGGGAAGAATTATTTCAGCAGATCACCTGGATCGTAGAAGGGTATCCTAAGAAGGCTTTTTATCAATTGCCATTCGCAGGTGCAAAGGGATATCACAACAAGACGCTTGCTTATTCCATATGGCATATTTTCCGGATAGAGGATATCGTGGCACATGAGATGATCGCAGGGGATGAGCAGATACTGTTTCGTGATGATCATCTAAATACGATCGCTTCTCCGATAATTACGTCCGGGAATGAACTTGAGGGTGAAGAAATAGTTGAATTCTCAAAGAAACTGAATGTGCAGAGGCTCTACCTATATGCAAAGGCTGTTAAGGAATCAACAGATCAGCTTCTTTTGCAATTGCAATATAAAGATATAAAAAGAAAGTTTACAGAAGAAACAAGGCAGAAGCTGATTGAAAGCAAATGTATCAGTGAGGATGAAAATGCATTCTGGCTGATCGACTACTGGTGCGGCAAGGATATAAAGGGCCTCATTCAGATGCCGTTTTCACGCCACTGGATCATGCATATAGAAGCTATGCAGAGGATAAAGAACCGGCTTTGCAAGATTGCACGAAAAGGGGCGGATCCTACAGCAATCTGCGGATTATCCTGCGACCATTGTTTCCTTGGCGAGTGGTGCGGAGGCTGCAGAACAGAGTATAATGTCTGTTCTTTTGCAACATGTTCCGAAGGAAGGATATGCCCCAACGTAAAATGCTGCAATGAGAAGAATATCGACGGATGCTACGAATGCGGTGAGCTTGAAAACTGTGAGAAGGGATTCTTCGTTCCTTCAAATGATGGGGCAGGTGCGGCAAGGGCGCAGTCGCTGTTTATCAGAAAGCATGGGAAGAAGGAATTTCTGAAAGTCCAGACAAGAGTGCATGATAGATATGATTTTCAGAAAGTTCAGGAAATACTCGGACAGGACTATAAGGAAGCATTGAATATACTTGAAAAGAACTGATGACAGACCACCCGGGAAAGGAGTGGATTGGCATGAACTATTCAGGCACAGACAGGAATTGGAGCTTACGATCTGTGAAGAGGTTTTTCCTGACAGATATACGATACTGAAGTCAAAGAAGTATATATGAAAGAGTGCAAAACAGACCGAAATCAGTGTATATTCGGTCTGTTTTTTATTTGGGTGATATATTAGGCTTAACAAATGAAGAGGAGGAAGATAATATGAGATTGTTCAATAAAGAAAAGAAGCACAAAAGAGTGATACGCTGCTATAGTAGAAGCGAAATGGAAAGACTGCATGATAAGTTTATTGAAAGGGGCATCAAGGCAGAGGAATCAATCTCTGTGATTCCATACAGTACTGTAAACATATACAAATTGCTTGTTGAGGATTGACAGGGATAAGCGCTTTCGAGACATGTACATTTTGCCGCAGTATTGACACGCGGCATTCATAGTTTTATATTTTAAGCAGGTATTTGATACCTATAAGGAAACGAACGAGGAATTTTATGTTATTAAGTGTGGTGGGATAACCATTGCAAATCACATATTGCAGGGTTGATCTTTTGAAGATCGAAGATGCCCGGGGCTGACGGAACCCGTCGGTTTTGATTTGTTACACTTAATAATGTGGATAGGAGTATAACCTCGTTCGTAAACGAAGTCAGGATTATGCCATGATATCTATATGTTGAGATATCATGGCTTTTGCATAATGGGAGTTTCTTTTTCTTATCTTTTCAAAGGGCAGGCTTAGCCTTGAGCTTGACTGTGTTGAACCATCGATAAACCTTGACCGTAAGGTGAAATATACGGAAGAAACAATTGTCTGTATAGAGTAAATCTTTGATTTTTAAACTCAAGAGGTGAACAAGTGAGAATACTTTTGCTTGAAGATGATGATGCAATAGGAATGGGACTAAGATATTCCCTTGAAAAAGAGGGATATGAAGTTGATCATCTTAAATCAAAAAAAGATGCTGTTAAGTCCTTTAGAAAGGGAAGATATGATATGTGCATTCTTGATATAAATCTTCCCGATGGAAACGGATATGATGTCTGCAGGTTCATAAAGGAGCAGGAGGATGTACCTGTGATCTTTCTTACGGCTTCGGATGCAGAGGTCAATGTTGTCATGGGGCTTGAAATGGGTGCGGATGATTATATCTGCAAGCCTTTCAGGATAAATGAACTCATGGCAAGGATAAAGGCGGTATTAAGAAGGAGTGGGCACGGTAGCGAAACTGCTGTTGAAAGGATCGGAAACATATGTGTCTATACCGGAGAGGCGAAGGTTACAAAAAAGGATGAAAAGACCGGCAGGGAAGAGGTGATCGAACTTACCGCACTTGAATACAGACTTCTCCTTACATTTATCAATAACAGGGGGCAGGTTCTTACAAGGACCGGCCTCCTTCAGGACATGTGGGATGTAGACGGTGACTTCGTGAATGACAATACATTAACGGTTTACATAAAACGCCTCAGGAACAAGATCGAGGAGAACCCGTCGGAACCAAAGCTCATAAAGACCGTGCGTGGAATGGGCTATATTACGGACAGATAATTCGGAATGGATATGAAGAACAGATATATACGAAATAAAATAGTAAAAAAAATGTATCCGGAAATAGAGGAGCTGAATACATATCTGGAAAAGGTATTATCGGGTGATGATCCGCCCGAAATTCTCGATATAGAAGAGGGTGAACTGTCCATTTTGAAGAGCAATATCTACAAGGTTACCACCAAGCTCAAATACCAGAAGGAGCTCCTAAGACAGGACAAAGTCACTCTTGCCACGGCAATGGCTGATATAAGCCATCAGTTGAAAACTCCCCTCACTTCAATGATGGTAATGAACGATCTTCTAAAAAGTGAAGAGGACAGGGAAAGGCGGGATGAATTCCTTAAGACCCAGTCGGATCAGCTTGACAGGATGAACTGGCTTATACAGACACTGCTTAAACTTTCCAAGCTGGATGCAGGCTCAGTTGTACTTATCAAAGAGGATGTACCTGCGGATGAGCTTTTTAAGGAAGTAATGAAACCCTTTGAGATACAGCTGGATATAAAGGGCATTTCATTAAAGAGAAAAATCCCCGATGCTTTTGTAATGTGCGATAAAAACTGGACCATTGAAGCCATACAGAATATTGTGAAAAACTGCATTGAGCACATGAACGCAGGAGGAAGCCTTAAGATATCCCTGACCGATACGAGCATTTTCTCCAAGATACAGATAAACGATACGGGGAGCGGGATTGCAGCAGAGGATATCCCACATGTTTTTGAACGCTTTTACAAGGGTAAGAATGCAGGAAAGGACAGTGTCGGAATAGGACTTGCCCTTGCAAAGACAATAATCGAGAGTCAGCATGGGGAAATAAGTGTAGAGAGTGAAGAAGGCATTGGAAGCACCTTTGAAATAAAACTCTATAAAACGATAATATGACAATAATGTAATAAAAGAGTCACCGGATTGTAATGCCGGTCATATATCCTTTTCTCATAGAAAATGATATTAGAGTATTTAGATGAGAAAGGAAGTAAAGTTATGAAGATACTTGAGATCAGAAATTTATGTAAGGTCTACGGAAAGGGTGAGACCGAGGTTCATGCCTTAAGGAATGTTTCATTCGACATTGACCAGGGCGAATTTGTTGCCATCGTGGGTCCTTCGGGATCCGGAAAGTCAACACTTATGCATATACTGGGAGGAGTTGATGTTCCCACTTCCGGAACGGTAAATATTTCGGGAACGGATATAAGCGGACTTGATGAAACAAAGCTTGCCATATTCAGAAGAAGGCATATAGGACTTATATATCAATTCTACAATCTTATTCCCATTCTTAACGTGGAAGAGAATATGACGCTGCCGATCTTATTGGA
>JAEEGL011391165.1_pt1 | contig 10551 bp, 8 predicted proteins | sample 9134231 | NCBI WGS metagenome assembly JAEEGL01 (sample SAMN16246548, study PRJNA631951) | gut metagenome | biome: gut microbiome; feature: rumen; material: fiber-attached | host: Bos | place: Iran: Karaj | collected 2018-10
AATAATCTTCAGTTCGTCCCGCAGCCACTGGATCGTCGCGCCGCCCATGAACACGCTGCCTTCCAGCGCGTAAACCGGTTTTCCGCCGATCCGCCACGCCATCGTGGTCAGCAAGCCGTTCCGGCTCCGGACCGGTACGTCGCCCGTATTCATCAGCATAAAGCAGCCGGTTCCATAAGTGTTTTTCACGTCTCCCGGCTTCAGGCACGCCTGCCCGAACAGGCTGGCGTGCTGGTCTCCCGCCATTCCGGTCACCGGAATCCGCCGGCCCAGGATCGCCGGATCCAGCATGCCGATCGGTCCGGAAGAATCCACCACCTGCGGCAGGCAGGCCCGGGGAATATCCAGCAGCTTCAGCAGTTCGTCGTCCCATTCCTGCGTATGGAGATTGAACAGCATGGTCCGTCCCGCGTTGGTGGCGTCCGTTACGTGGGGCCGGTTCTCCAGCAGGTTCCAGCAAAGGAAGCTGTCCGCCGTACCAAAGCAGAGGTCCCCCTTTTCCGCCTTCTCCCGCAGGTTGTAATAATCCAGCATCCACTTCAGCTTGGTTCCGGAAAAATAAGCATCCGGTACCAGTCCGGTCTTCTCCCGGATCATATCCCCGCAGCCCTGCCTGACCAGGTCATCCACCATCTGGGAGGTGCGGCGGCACTGCCATACGATCGCGTTTCCCACGCACTCGCCGGTCCGGCGGTCCCAGAGAAAGGTGGTCTCACGCTGGTTGGTGATGCCGATCGCCGCGATATCCGCCGGGTTCACGCCGCTCAGCTGCACCGCTTCCCGCAGGCTGGCAACCTGGGAATCCAGGATATCCCGCGGATCATGCTCTACCCAGCCTGGCTTGGGATAGTGCTGGGGAAACTCCCGGTTGCGGGAGGCGATCATCCGCCCGTCTTCCGAAAAAATCACTGCCCGGGAACTTGTGGTTCCCTGGTCCAGCGCGACCAGATATCTTTCCATCCGTTTCCCTCCGTGGCCTTTTCAGGCTTTTACTCCGCCGCTTCGTTTTCTTCCGGTGCGCCGATCCGGATCGCGTAGATCCGCTCGGTTCCCTTGCCCGTCGTTCCGATCACCATGATGTCGTTATACGCCGCCGGAGACGCTTCAATATGCGCTTCCAGCTTGTACGAGGCAGTCAGGCTGCCGGAAAGGCCGTCCAGCATCACGATGCTTCCGTCCCAAGCACACTGGATGATCCAGCCGTTTCCGTCCCCGTCGTACACCGCGATCGGGGAGGATTCGCTCCGGTCGCTCAGCCCGTATGCCCATGCCACTTTGCCGGTATCCTTATCGATCGCGACCAGCGCGGCCGCCGCTTCGTCCCCGATGCCCAGCGCATTCCGGCCGTCGTCGCTCAGCCCGGTTACCGTAAAGTAAACCAGGCCTTCCAGGCTGTTTTCCCCGATCACCGGGGACGCCTTGCATCCGACATCGGTATTGTTTTTCTTGTCCTTTTTGACGCCGATTTCCAGGCACCAGAGTTCCTTGCCGCTCATCGCGTTGTACCGGCGGATCTGTGCGTTTCCGCTCTTCCGGTTTCTCAGCATGTTGGCGGTATACAGATCCAGGCTTTCCGTGTCCCGCTGGTCCAGCGCGACAGAGGCCATCACGGCGTCCTTCGTGTCCACCGCCCAGATCGTCGTCAGAAAATCTGTATCGACGCAGCGGAGAATGCCGCCCATGTCCGCATAAAATACATATTTGTCGTACATGGCGGGGGAGGATTCCACCGCCGTGTTTGCGTCCTTCTCTCCGTTGGCCTTGGTTTTCAGCACGGTCATGGTCTGCTTGGATTTATAGACGCCGGTCTGCCAGTCGAGTTCGCTGTTCAGATCAATCAGGTACAGAAGTCCGTTCGTCCCCGCGATCACCCCGGTATCACTGGTCCGGTCGATCAGCGCGGATGTCTCAAAGCTGCCCGTGGAATTGAACGGTTTCATCGATTTGTCAATTCCGTTGATCAGCGTGATATCGTTCTCGTTGTACATATTGTACTGACGCAGGCCGATTTTGCCCTGCCCGGACTTCATTTTCCGGGCAAACTGCCCGACGCTCATATACGGGTATCCGCTCGGATGCAGGCTGGGCGTACCTCTCATGGGATACCCCACCTTGATGCTGTTCCGGGTCAGTTCGCCGGTCTCCAGGTCCATAAACCGGATCACGCCGTCCAGCCCCGCCACGACGACTTCCTTCAGGCCGCCCTTTGCCTTGAACTTTTCATAGAAATTGCTGTTCTGCCGGATCTGCGTGCTCCATTTGACGATGGCCGGCTGGCCGGGCCATCCGCAGCCGTAATAAACCTGGCTGGCGCCTTTGGCGCTTCCGGATTCAGCCTCCCAGGCTTTCGTCAGCGTTTCCGCCTTCTCCACCGTCCCGACCGCGCCATTGGTCCGGAACGCGTTCCCGCGGAACGTCAGGACGCCGATCTGCTGTTTGGTGTACGCCCATCCCGACGGCATATGGATCAGGTCCTTCGCCGGCCGGGCGTAGTCCTTGATCTGCTTTTTCCCGTTGTAAACATAAGCGCTTTTGATCAGTTTCGGGTCTGCCGCGGGAACCGCTTCAGCGGTCAACACCTTCACCGGTTCCGGCTCCCCGGCCTCTTCCGGTTCTCCTTCGGATTCCGTTTCGTCCGGTTCGCCGTCGGTCTCCTCGGAGTCCGTTTCAGCCGGTTCTACGGTAATCTCCTCCCCGTCCTGTTCCGGCGCTGAATCTTCCTCCGTTTCCTCCTCCTGGCTGCCTGGCAGCGCAGACGCTGAAATGTCCGGTTCCTGCTCCGCCTGCGATACCGTCTTCTCCGTCGGTGTATCCTCCGGGCGTTCATCCGGTTTTTCATCCGGATCCCCGGCATTCAGAGCTGTTGTTTCCGCCGGTTCGTCCGTCGTCTTCTCCGTGGTGTCTCCGGCTGTCTCTTCCGGTTCATCCGGGCTTTCCTCCGGTTCATCCGCAGATGGTTCCGGGTCGGTTTCGGCAGCGCTTCCGAGCAGGGCGTTCAGGTCGTCCGTCGACGCGAACCGGTCCGCCTCCGGGGATGTTTCCGCCTGCGTATCTTCCGTATCCGCCGTTTCCGGTTCTGTATCCGCCACCGCCCGGATCCCCGCCGTCACCTTTCCGGCCAGCGAGGCAACCTGCTGCCGCAGGCCGTTGTCCTCCGGCAGCATCAGCACGACAGCCAGAAACGCGCCGGCCGCGATCATCAGTGCTGCCAGAATATGCAGAACCGTATGCTTCCGTTGTCCGGGTTCCTGCGGCCGGGGCGCTTCCTGCGCCGGATAAGCGTTCGCGGGCCGGGACGCGTCCGGTAACGGACGGGCGTAAGGCGACCGGCCTTCCGCCGGATGCCGGGGGTTCGGGTATTCCCGTGCCCGGGGCTGTTCACTGGCAGGCTCCCGGCTCATTCTCGATTCGTTCATCCGCCCTGGCGCGTATCCCACCCGCACCCGGGACATGGGCTCAGCCGCCCCGTTTCGGGCGGGATGCTGATAAACCGGCCGGTCAGATTCCATCCGGATCTGCCGGACCGGTTGCGATGCGGTCTTCTGCTTTTTGAAAGCAGCATGATTCACCGGCGTATTCGCGCCTCCGTACGGGGACGCGCTCATCCGGCGCGCCTCTTCCGGCACCCGGCTGTAAGGTCCCTGGGTCTGAGCCGTGTCTCCCGGCAGCTCGGCGGCAGGGATTTCGCCGTCTTCCGGATGCCTGTATCTCCGGCGGCGCGGAGTCAAATCGTTGCGTTCTTCACTCACAGTATCCCATCTCCTTTGCATCGTCTGCATGATACAGAGATTCATAATATTATACCGGAAAAGCTCCGGATGTTCAACTCCGTGAAAGCGATCGCATGTTACCGTCCCGCATGGCGCCAAAGAGACCGGAAACGGAGGCTGTCGCAGTGTCCGCCCGGGAGATTGCGGTTTTGGCCCGGCCGGCTTATAATGAAGTCCGGATCCGGAACCCGGGAATATCATCCGGTACAGGGAGGTGGCGATCAGATGGGCTGTATGCTGTGTCCCCGTTCATGCGGTGCGGATCGCGTATTGTCCCCCGGTTTCTGCGGACTGGGGAAGGACATGCTGATCGGCCGGATCGCGCCGCACCTGTGGGAGGAGCCGCCCGTCTCCGGCCGGAACGGAACCGGCGCGGTTTTCTTCTCCGGCTGTACGCTCCGGTGCGTCTACTGCCAGAACGGGGAAATATCCCACCGCAACACCGGGCGGGTCTTTTCTCCCCGGGAGCTGTCTGACGCAATGAGTCGGCTCGTGGATCTCGGCGTTCATACGATCTCCCTGATCACCGGGACGCCCTTTGTGCCGCAGATCCTGGAAACGCTCCGGATCTGGCGCCCGCCGGTTCCGCTGGTATGGAATACTTCCGGTTATGAAACGGTCGAAACGCTCCGGATGCTGGAAGGTGTGATCGACGTCTGGCTGCCGGATCTGAAGCATTTTTCACAGCGGGCTGGCCGGATATGTGCCGGCGCGCCCGATTACTTTGAGGCCGCATCCGCCGCCATCCGGGAGATGTGCCGGCAGGCCGGACCGGCGGTATATGACGAAAACGGCATCATGAAGCGGGGGGTACTGGTCCGCCATCTGATCCTTCCCGGCCTGACGTCGGAGAGCATGAAACTGCTCACCTGGGTCCGGGACAGTCTTCCGGAGGGGACGCCGGTCAGCCTGATGCGTCAGTATATTCCCTGCAACGGCGTGTCCGTCCCCGGCCTCAACCGCCGGGTGACAGAAAAAGAATACCGGCGGGTCCTGGGCCATATGCTGGCCCTCGGGCTCCCGGGATTTCTCCAGGAGCCGGACTCCGCCGATAAGGAATTTATCCCCGTATTCAATCAGGATCAGAGCTTCGTCTGATCCTGATTTCTTTGTCACGCTTTTTTGATTTTCTCCACGTGGTACTCCATGCCGGGATCGTACTTCACGCTTTCCGGGGGAACTTCCAGCTCTTCCGGATGCGCCAGGGAGTGCATCACGTCCGCGAAGAATGCCGCGTAATGCGCACCCGAGCAGACCCGTTCGTCCGCGGTGATCCCCATGGGAAGCCAGCGGCGCATCCGGGTCTTTCCCTCCGCGTCCGTGGACGCTTCCTTCAGCACCGAGCCGAGCACCATGAACAGGCTGACATTGCCCCAGTTGTAAATATGGTGCCAGACGTGATGCAGGCCGATGGATGCGTTATTGGAAACGAAGAGGCCGCTGTAGAACGGCAGCTCGCCGATCAGGGCTTTGGGCGCCAGTCCGTACCGGTCCAGGAACCGGACCAGCGCAACAATCGCCGTGGTCAGCCCCGGTATGGCCAGCACGGTCTTCGCCAGGCGGATCACGAAATCCCCGTCCTCGGTGGCCCGCGCTTTCTCCACAGCGTCGTTCATCCGGTCGCGCACGTCAAACACCGTGTCCGACGGATCGAAAAGAACGCGTACGGTCACTTCCGCGCTGTTGAAATCCTGGGCGTCCTTCAGGACAGTGTAGGAGACCGAGCAGTTATTCCGGGAATAGTACTGCTTGTTAAAGATAAACCGGTTGATCTCCGGATGCTGCCCGACCGCCCGGACATACGCCGCGGCGATGATCTGCAGGAATGTCAGCTTCTGTCCTTCCTTCGCCTTCTGCGCGATATACCGGCTCAGCATCTCAAAGTCCAGTTTGTGCTCCAGAAACACCTGCGCGTCGCACCGCTGCGGCATCAGATAAGGTGTTATCTGCACGATGGGATCAATATCCCGCAGTCTTTTCCCGTCAAACCTGCGTCCGAACATCTCCGGTACCCCTTTCCTGACTCACAAGCTTCTCAGAAAAGCTCCACAGCCTTTTCCAGCGCTTCTTTCTGCTCCTGCAGCAGTGCCTCGAATTTCGCGCGGTAATCCGCCGCGGTTGTTTTCAGGCCTTCCACTTCTTTCGTCAGGGCTTCCTTTTCTTCCTCAATGCCGTCAAGCCGCTCAGCGGCTTCCGTCTCCGCCTTGGCACGGATGGCTTCGGCGTCCTCCCTGGCCTTCCGGATTGTGTCGTCCTTGACCTGCATCGCCATTTCCAGCACTTCGCGGAAACTTCTCTCCTGCTCTTCCGTTACGCCGGCCGCGGCAGGCGCGGGAGCAGCCGGGCGAACCGCCGTCGTCTTCTGGCGCAGATCCGCGATTTCCTTCTCCATCCGCTCCATCTCTTCGCAGATGTCATCCAGGAAGTTGTCGACTTCCGCCTGATTGTATCCTTTGGAAGAAATCGAAAACTCCTTGTGGGCAATCAGTTCAACCGTGATCTTTTCCATGCTTTCAGCCTCCTTGTTTGATCTTTGGTATATCCAAACTTCCATCCTTCTTCGGAAGTTCTGTCCATTCCTTCAGACCCGTCTCCGGGCGCCTTGATCCAGGATTCTCAGTAACCGTACCCGCCGAAGCTGCCGTAGGCTCCCGCAGCCACCGGCATGGTGCCGGTATACGGATTATACTGTTCCGCCTGGCCGGCGCGGGCGGCATTCCATTCCTCCGCGCGCGGGTTCGCCCGGCGTTCCCTCTTGACGTGCTCCGTGTTCTGGAACGCCTGCTTCTGCGGGGCCTGCATAAATGCCGGTGGGAATTCCTGGCGGACAGGCTGCTGCTGTTCCGGCAGGATCCGGACGCCTTCCGGCGCGATCAGGACCAGCCGCCCGCCCTGCAGCATGCGGACGCTGCAGTTCAGCGTGAAGGCGGCGCCGGCCAGCATATCCTGGCAGCGCATACTCTCGCTCTCGTTCGCGATGGCGTCCAGCATGATAAGCAGCGTCTCTCCGTTCTTCATGCATTCGATCGCGTCATAGCAGCTCTTTAACCCGGTCAGCGTCATAATATGTTCCACATGGCTGCCCGCGGCGGCTCCTTCCGGCGCGAAACCCGGCATATAGGAAATATTGTTTGGCTGCTGGGCCTGGTCGCGGGCCGGGAACCATCCCCGGTCCGGCCGGGATGCCGTCCGTTCTTCCGAACCCGGTCTGTTCTGGAACAGGCCCTGGGGCTGGCTGTTCGCCGGCGGGCTGAACGGTCCCGAAGCGCTGAACGCGGTCTGCTGGGAGAAAGGATCCGCCTGCGGATAAGCCGGCTGGGCGCCGTAATCCTGCGAACTGCCGTAAGCTGTCTGTGCGAAGGCCGGTTGTTCGTAGGACGGCTGCGCGCTGTATCCGGACAGATCGCCGTTGTATCCCGCCGGCGGGTTCATACCGGTAAAGCCGGTATGGACATACGGTACCTGCTGGGCATAATCGTAATTCTGCGGACCTGCCGCTTCCGGCGGCATCTGCTTTCTCATCGGCCGGTAGCAGCTGGTGCCTCCGTCCGGACGGCGGGTTCCGTCCCCCATCACCGGACTGAATACCTGCTTCAGCCTGTTTTTCCAACCATTCAGGGCCATTCCAGGTTCCTCCCTTTTCCCATTCCGCTCAGTTCCGCGGACCGAATATCGCGCTCCCGATCCGGACGATCGTGGCGCCGTGTTTCGCGGCGATCCGGTAATCACCGGACATTCCCATGCTCAGCTCGTTCATCCGGATTCCGCTGATATCCGTTTCCCGAAGGCGGTCAAACAGCTGCCTCATTTTCGCGAACAGCGAATCCAGCAGCGCTTCGTCCGGCGTCATCGGCATTACGGCCATCAGCCCTTCCACTTGAATCCCGTCCAGCGGGGCGATCTCCCGGAGAAACGCTTCCGTCCCGTCAAACGGGACGCCGCCCTTCTGGGCTTCCCCGGCCGGGCTGACCTCCACCAGTACAGGCATCCGGATTCCGGCTGCATTCGCCCGGGCATGGATTTCCTCCGCCAGGGGCACCGAATCCAGCGACTGGATCATACAGACGTCCCGGATGATCTGCCGCACCTTGTTCCGCTGCAGCCGTCCGATCAGATGGATCCGGAAGTTCCCTTCCAGCTGCGGCAGCTTCTGCCGCAGCTCCTGAACCCGGTTTTCCCCGATCTCGGTGATCCCTGCCGCCTTCAGCTGGAGAATCGTCTCCGGCGGATGCGTCTTGGTTACTGCGACCAGCCGCGGCGCCGGATACCGGCCTTCCGAGGCCTCCGCCAGCTCCTGCCGGATCCCCGCGATCCGCTCCACGAGCAGCTCTTCTGTCAACATGCCCGTTCCTGCCTTCTTCCGTCCTAATTGAACAGCTTAATCGTCTGTCCTTCCTCCAGCGCTCCCGACTGAACCGGAGCGATATAGCACATTCCGTCCTGCTGTTTCAGGATCGTGACCTGCACGAACCATTTGCTTTCGCCTTCGACCCGTACGACGCCCTGCATGCCGTTCTGCGTATGGATCGCCTTTTCCGGCACGGTGAGGCTCGTCGCGCTGTCGCCCAGCTCTCCGGTACACGTGCGCATATACAGAACCGGACGGACGGACGAATCCTCTATCAGCAGGCGCACCAGCAGTTCCCCGCCCATCCGGGTATAGCTGACCACCTTCGCGTAAACGGTCGTGGACTTGAAGTTCTCCAGCTTCAGCTCGTATACCGATCCTTCCACCGGATTCCATTTGCTGTCCCGGATGATCATCAGAACGCCCCAGGAGCTGTCCTGGACAATCCGGTAAACGGTGGTCTTTCCGCGCTGGTCCGTCGGAGCCGACGGTTTGGTTCCGTCGATCATGTTCCGGACTTCGGAATGGGTGAACGTTTCGTAATTGCTCATCTTGAGCCCGTTCTCGTACCCGTCCGAGTAAAAGCTGACGATTCCGGCCTTCTGCGCCTGCCGTGGCCTGGTCCAGCTCAGGATTTTCCGCTGCTGCTGGTCTTCCTCGCTGTAAAGGCGGCTCATCCGGTCGTTATCCCTGTATTTGTCCCGCAGATAGCTCTGGCGGGCTTCAATCGCCTCGTTCAGCTGCGTTTCCTGGTTGGTCATGTTGCCCCGGGCGCCGTGAATGATTTCCCGGACCTCCCGTGCCTGCGTCATCACGTCGCTTTCCAGCTTCTCCATCCGCGCGTCTGTGCTGATTTCCTTGCCCAGGAGCTCTAATTGGTATTTTTTGATGTCATCCCGGTAATCCTGCAGCGCGTTCTTCTCCTTCTCGGTATAGGAGGAGGAATACACCTTGCAGATCGGTTCGTACAGCTCCACGTCGGCGCCTTCCTGCGCGATGTAGTCCACGCTGCCGACGCCGTCCTCCGGCCACACCATCTCGTCACGTATGATCAGGCAGTCGCCGGTATAACGCTCTCCGATGGAAGCCAGGCTGATCGTCGCATACGGCTCAGTCCGGGGAACGAGGGTCCTGACCGCGTACCATGCCAGAAAACCGAGCGCCGCGACAATCAGCATAATCTGCGGCACGCTCAGCCGTCTCCGCCGCTGCGGCTCCACCGGCTGCGCCGGCTGCGGCGGCATCATGTCGTACACAGGTCGCCCCCCTTTCCCTGATATTTCAACGTTAGATTATACCACATGCGGTTTCGGTTTTGCAATCCGCGGTTATGAGGGATCCGCCAGCCATTCCGCGGGCTGCACCACAACCGCCGGCGTCTCCCCGTCAATCACGTTCATCGTCATCAGGGCCTTCGCGCCGGAGATCCTTTTTTTCTCCGGTGACGCGGCTGCCATCACAAACGCCATGCCTGCCACCTGGACGTTGAATTCCCGCATCAGTTCCACCATGCCTTTGGCCGTGCCGCCTCCGCGCAGGAAATCGTCCACGATCAGCGCCTTCTGGTTTTCCCGGACCGCCCGCCGGCTCAGGCTCATCATCTCGATATTCCCGGAGCCGGACACATAGTTGATATTCACGGCGGAGCCTTCATACACCTTGGAGGAGTGCCGCGCAATCACCAGCGGGACGCCCAGTGCGTGCGCAGTCGCGAAAGCCACCGGTATACCCTTTGTTTCCATGGTCAGCACAAAATCCGGCCCGCATTCGTAATATTCCGTCGCGATAATTTCTCCCATCCGGTTCACGGTATCCGGAGTGCTCAGGATATCGCTGTAATACAGGAATCCTCCGGGCAGGACGCGCTCTGTCCCGCTCAGCCGGGCGCAAAGCCCGGTGATGTATTCCCTGGCTTTTTCCCGGCTCACCGTCGGACGGTAACGAACACCGCCGGCCGCGCCGGTCACTGTCTCCACCTCGCCCAGGTCAAATTCCCGGCAGGCTTCCCGCAGCAGATCCACGTCCTCGCTCATGGTGGATTTTGCAGATCCGAACATCGTGCAAAAATTGCTCAGCGTAAAAATCCGGTTCGGTGCGCCTGCCAGCAATCTCATCATCGCGGTCATCCGTTCATTCCGGCGAATTTTATCCATTTGAGGTCGTCTCCCCGCCCGTCAGGCAAAATGATATTCAGGGGAACATTTCGTCTCCCCTGAATACATATCTTAGCATATTTTCCGAATGTTGAAAAGAATTTTTTCGTTGAAAGTTCGTCGTTTAGCGCGTCAGCGTTCTCAATGAAAGGCTGGATATCCGCCAGCAGCTGCTCACAGTCATCACTGTAAATTTCCAGTGTGATCGGCCGGCTCAGGTCCAGCGAAAAGATGCCCAGGATCGATTTCGCGTCCACCACATGGCGGCCGGCCCGCAGAT
>JAEEGL011693944.1_pt1 | contig 10551 bp, 7 predicted proteins | sample 9134231 | NCBI WGS metagenome assembly JAEEGL01 (sample SAMN16246548, study PRJNA631951) | gut metagenome | biome: gut microbiome; feature: rumen; material: fiber-attached | host: Bos | place: Iran: Karaj | collected 2018-10
GGTAAGAATTTATCGTCTGTAACTTTATTCATATCGACATTAATTTTCTTTAATGTAGGAAATAAAGAACAAGTGACGGAAAATTTGATTTTACTATCTTTTCTTTTAGTTAAATCGATACCTTCTTTAACATATTGTTTAAAAGGAGAAATATCAGCACCTAAGCTACCTTTAGTGATATATACTTTTAACCAATTAGCATATTCACTTAAGACATTATTGCGGTTATTTATGATATATTCTTTCGATAAATTAGTGCCACTTTTCATGACTTTTTCCGGAGTGATATTAAACCATAATTTTTCTAATCTATCTTCTTCTCCTAAATAGACAAAAGCCCCGTTAAGAGCGCCGATAGAGGTACCAGTAACAATATCAAAATGATAGCCTAATTGATTTAAGGCTTTAATCGCGCCTACTTCGTAGGATCCTAATGATCCTCCTCCCGCTAAAACTAAGGCTAATTGTTTTTTCATATATTTTATAAATTAGTTTTTAAACGATATAAAGAGTTAAGAACATCGACAAATGTCATTAAAGCGTCACCACTCTTTTGATATCTTTGTTCAATATGATCTCTAGTATATTGATAACATCTTTCTCTGATATTATCGATATCCATATCTTGGAAGATGAATTCAGCGAATTCTTTCCCACTTTCTGTTCCCACTTCTATCATCTTTAAGAAAGCATCTTTCGATAAAGAAAAGGAAGTAAATTCTTTAGGAAGATTTAATGTAACATCAACGTCTATGACAATCGTTTCTGGTTTGATTAAATCATATAATTCTTCCGGTGGATAGAATTTGGGATAATTATGGAAAATAATAATCATTTCTGGATCATAATATGTGGTTGGTAAAATAGGGACATTATCCGTAGCTCCTCCATCAATCCATAAACGATGATTGAATCTTAAAGGACCATTGATGATGGGATAAGACATCGCCACATTGATGGCTTTTTTAATATCTGACCTAGGCATATTATTTAAACAATAATAATAGCATTCTAATTCTATTATTCTGGTGGCGGTAGTATAGATAGGAACTTGCATTTCTCCTTCAATAACGCCATACGCTTTATCAAATAAACCTCTACTGACTTTTTTCATAAAACTGACTGTATTATCACAGTCTAAGTTTGAATAAAACTTAATAGCATTATCGATATTTCCACATCCTACAGCGTAAGCATTTAAGCTTCCGATAGAAGAGCCAGAAATACAACATACTTTATCTAAAGTAATTTTATCTAATACCTGCTTGACAAAAGCGGATTGGATAGCGCCTCTTGATAAGCCACCGGAAAAGACAAAAGCAATACGGCTAATCTCTTTTCCCATAGGCGGACCTCACTTCTCTAAAGACATGGCTAAATAAAATGAAATTAAAATTAAAGAAATATAAGACAGAAGTACTTAAGGCAATAATAACGACGATTTCTTCAAATAAATATGGTAAACCCAAAGCTTTTCCTGGTTCACACATAATGACATAAGGAATAATATCAGTAGCGTTAAATCCATTTACGATAAATCTATGACGAGAAACTAAAACAAATATTAATAACACCAAAGCAATAACTAAATGATAAAGAATTAAAGCGCCTGTCCATAATGGTTTAATATTTTTCGTTCCTAAAGATAATAAAAGAATAAATAAAGCTAAAGTAGAAACAATAATATAGCCAGGTAAGACATAGGCTATCATGATATTTCTAATATCAAAAACACCTTTAATTCTTAAAAAGAAACAACATAACAACAATAATGTCGTTATCCAGAAATCTATCTTTTCCGCGAACATTACCGCGCTTTTTTTCACTTGTGTTCCTTCAAATATTAAAATACAAGCGACGATGATAATAAAAACACCTAAACCAAATTCATATTTAAAATCAAAGAAATAATCCACCACGAAAGCAGCGGCTAATAAATTAATTAAAATAAGATATATAAGGGTTTTGGTCTTAATTTCAAATAAACGACCCACTTTGATGGTCTTTTTTAAACTATCATTTTCTTTTTCGACTTTTTGTCCACAATAAGGACAATAATCGAGATCTCGACGAGATATAAACCCACAACGTGAACATTTCATAAGATATCTCCACAATATTATTTATTTTAGTTTATCACTAGAGACTATATTTAAATATAGGAAAATATAAAAGATTAAGATTTATCCAAAAAATGTTTCAATATTAAATTTGTTTCATTTTTTTTGAAAACAAAACCTTAATTATTTATTTTGATTTTTATTTGATTAAATGAATTTTTGTATATTTTAAATGGCTCAGAAGGGAGCCTACTCCACATCTTTTCAAATGAAAAGCCAATATTATAAAGTTTTGAAACAAGATCACTATGATTAATAAATTTGTTTTTAAAATCCTCTTGCCATTTAGTATTAAAAATATCATTAATGCTTTTTGTAGAAGAACAAGAATAAAGCATTTCTTCTTCAAAATTCTTTACAGATGGGACGAAAATAATATCTTGGATTTTAATTCCTAAATAATTAATTAATATTTCAAGATTGTTTTCAAAGGTTTCAATCTGTTTAACATCGGTATCATATACAATAACGATCTTGGTTCCTCTTTTTATAGTGAGGGCTTTAGCGGGGCTTAATTTATTAAAAACAAAATTAAACACTTCCACTTTTCCTGGTTTTAAACTATATTCACCTTTTTCGGCATGCATAAAAGCTTTTATAAACGCCTTTTCGCACTCTCCTTCTACAAAATAATGATATAGTTCGTTCGACATAAATTATTTTACTCCCAAATCAGTAATTAATGTTGTGTCAACAGAGACATCAAAATAATCATTATCATAGAGATTTTTTATGTTCACATTGTTTCTTTTTTCTAATGATGCTGCATTTATTAATTTGATTTCCACATCTCCATTTTCTTTGGTGACCTTTTTCAAAAAATTAAAGGAGTGATTTGGAAATGGCAATGATAGTATCTCTAAATCGTGCGATGTAAAGAACAATTGTTCACCATCATCGAGCAAGTTAACCATTGTTGTTAAACAAGCTATTTCTAAGTCGGAGTCAACATAAGAAAACTGCTCGTCGATAAAATAGAAACCATTTTTATGTTTTTTAATAGCATATATTGCATCAGCAATATTAATCGCATATTTAGAACCAGAAGATAATGTTTTAATGTCGCTCAATTTATCGCCACTAGTAATGGCAATGGTTTTTGTATCATTCTTAAAAGAAACAATGTATGAATTCTCAACTTCTTTAGATGGAATAACCGATTTAATTGAGCAATCAAAAGTCTTTAAAATAGAATAAAGAATTTTGGCAAAATCGTTTCTCTCTTCCTTTTCATAAAAGCAAGAAATCCTATCAAAGCCCGACTCAATGGAAGGAAATTTAAAATTCCAACCACTCATTGAAACATGTTCTAATTCGACTAAATAATTACGAAATTCAGAATCGTTTGTATTTAATCTTGATAGTACAGATTCGTATGAATCATCGCTTTCTAATTCGACTTCTTGATACTTAACTAATATCTCTTTGTTTAAAAGAACTTTGATTTCTACGCGGAAGAATTTCCCTTCGGGAAAAACACAATCAACCAAAATATAAGCTTCTTTATTTGTATTTGAAACCAAATCAAGAATCATTTCGGATTCTTTCTTATACAGGAAAGCAAAAACTTTCCATAATATTTTGCCTAAAGAAGTTTTTCCGGTGGCATTAGAACCAACAATGACATTTAATTTTCTATAACGAAAATTGGGATAATCACGCAAATATTCACTTTCAAGCGTGGTTTTTACTAACTTCTTGGGGTAGGTAAAATTTGCCTCAAAATTATTAAAGCAAAGGACATTATCAAATTCGACATTAAGAACCGCCATGTTTTCTCCTTATTAGTTCAAGATTTTTGAACAAATAAATTATAACAGCGGCAAAAATTCCTGTCAATATGTATATCTATGGACTTTTTTGTTCAAAGATGTTTGAACTTTTATTCCTTTCGCCGACTGAATTAACACAAACTAATTTTTGTATTTTTGTGCTCGAAAATCGAATGCAGGCATTGTTCCTTCCACATCTGTTTTATCTTGGCTGTTTGTTTCAACCACCAATAATAACTGAAGAGGACTTTTATTATCATCTTTTTTTGCCTCCTCCAAACACTTTCGCAAAATCAACGGAGTTAATGTTGAAAGGAGAATTAGGAATCATGCCATTTCTATAGACTTTAACTACGGAATAATTACCATTTTTTCTCCAAGAAGAAACTGTCTGTTTATTGATAAAATCAATAGAATGCTTTAATTCCTTTTTGTCCAATACTTCCATAGGACCTAAATTATGAGTAGTAAAGATAAACTGACCATTTGTGTAATCATAGAAATATTCAATTAATTTGCATAAATAGACATCATGGATATTGGCATCGAATTCATCGATAAAAACAACACCACCATTATCCACACTGCTCAAAGCGGCGAATATTCTAATGAGTTTTTTAATACCTGTGCTTTCATATTCCAAATCCACTTTATCATCATTTTTATAAACTAGAGTTTTTTTGCAAATATATTTATTGCCTCTAGCCAAACTATATTTGACTTCAATACGATTCAATTCTGGCTTAAAGACTTTTAATAACTTTTCTATTTTCTTTATTTCTTCTTTATACTGGGCTAAATCAGCAGCGTCTATTTCGTCATCCATATCGCTGATGTAGGATGTAAATAATGGATTAAAGGCCAATTGAGTATTGCTCATCGAAGACGCTAATCTTTCCGTGGAAATCCTTGGTTGATCTTCTTTATCAATAAAAACATTTAAAGACAAAGCAAAAGTCATAATGGCCATAAAGGCAAGATGGGCCCTTTCGCCACTATCAAGATTAATATTCTTGTCATCAAACAAAGAATTAGTGTTAACAATAATAGGGAAAACAGCGGAACTATTCTCTAATAAGTTCTTTGTTTCGCTACGTATTTCGTCTTGAAATTTAGCTTTTTTATATAAGGAAATTATCTCGCCTTCTTTGGTTTCTAAAAGAACCGTCTCATTAGATTCATTACCCCATGTCGTTCCTTTACAATCGCTTATTTTTTCGTAAGAAACCACAACTCTGCCATCTTTTAATTGATATTTAATAATATGGTGAAATATTCTCTTAAAACCATCTTTAAAGCAAATAGCAAAATATAGATCGATTTTGATTTCGTTTGTGTGCTGATTAATTAAATTTTCCAAAACACCACTATAACTTTGTGCGGTTAAATAACCATCGCTAATAATGCTGTTTTTATACAATTCTAAAGTATAGGCAATAGCAGTTTTTCCTTCACCGTTAGTGCCATATATGGCTTTAATTAATGATTTATCAGTTGTTAAATCATCGATGTTTTTATTATAGAATTGCAATTCTATTTCGTGTTCCAAGCTTTTCAAACCATATGTTTTTAAATTAAGTAAAACAAACCTAGGCATATCAATTTCCTTCTAATAGTGCTTATATTATATCTTTTTATATGCATTTTTAAAAGAAAAATATACATTTTGTATTTTTTTATTATTTAATGCTTATGAGCGTTAGTTCTTCGGGAAAACAAAGTATATTGTAATTGGCTTATTGTCTATGACAATTAATCTATTAAAGTCAGCTGAATCATTCACAAATAACCGAAACAAAATAAAACCAAAAAGCAAAATACTTATATTACATAATGAATTCAAAACTAATTAATTCATCAGGGAAATTGCTTTGTTTGATCATGTTGCAAACCATTCTAGAATATTTAATTGTCACAGGAAGTTTTGAATATAATACGTCAGCACTATTAAAATCCATTTTTGAAAGCATTAGTAAATCATCAGATGCATCGTTAATAGATATTTTTCCGTAATGTTTAATAATTTTTAATGGCGATGACATTCCTCTTGTATTATTACGATATGTTTTTGAAGGCAAAACATCACTATCGTTAACAGACCCATCTGTCCACAAATAAGCCACGTTATTGCTTGTTTTAATGATTGTGCCTCGTTTAATAGGATAATAACCACACTGATCTCCGCTAAAAGGATATACATTGAATTTCGTTTCTTCAACCAGCTGAATTAAATCGAAATCATCGATACCTTCAAATGCTAATTTAAAGCCTTCTATCTCTTCCTTTTTAAAGGGGTCACTTCTATGAATCACAATTCTTTTTAATTCTTCAATCTTTGACGTTCTATAATATGTTTGTCTTATCTTTTTTCCTAATTCAAAGGCTTCCTCTTTGCTTAGGTATTGATTTTTCTTTTTTTTGTCAGAAACTCGAGAAACAATTAATTGCATTCCTCTGCCTGCACCATCAAACATCTGGCTGCAACCAACAGTAATGCCATTAATATCACACCCAAAACTCATGCCAAGAAATAATGTATCTTTTGCATATTGTTTTGGATACCACGGCATGCCAATTGTTTTGGTATAAATAGCAGTTGATAGATTAAAAAGGATTTTGCTTTTATTGTCTCTAGATAAAATGGTTTTTTCTTCTAGAAATTGAGTTTTGTATTTATTTGCAGACGCAAGTTTGATTGCGTGATGAAAGTCTATTTCACCATCAGTCCTTAAGGAAGACATATTGTTGCTGAAATAAATTAAGGCTAAATCAACTTGTTTGTTGTCAAACATCATTTTAAGCCCTCTATTATAGAATTTGATAATTTCATCAATTTTTTTTGAAAGAATCTGCTTTTCATAAATACAGGGTAAAGCATCAAAATCAAACAATATCTTTTTGTGAAAAATATTCTCGAATCCTTTGAATTGAGGAATAATAGATGCACCATAGCCACCGTCACCATTCAATAATTGGTTTATAAATTGTTTAAGCCGAGGTTTACTTTCTTCACAACAAAAAACACCGACCTTAATAGTATCTAAGGAAAAAAGTGTTTCTTTTGGACCATTAAAATTAAGTATTTTAAGTTGGTTCGTACTTTCCATATTTTTTCCAATCATAATTGGTTCTTTCCTACATTCATACATCTCAGTTAAATTAGAAGATATAACAGGATTTTTTGAAACTATTAGGGTTGTTTTCCCACAAACAAAAACCCCATTTACAGGCAATAAATCATTCAATAATTTTTGTAGTAAATTGTAATTTTTATTTGCAAATAGCAAAGTTTTTTTATTATTTATTTCTTTTTTATATTTAACAAGCAATTCGTCTTCTGAGACAAAATAATTGACATTTGCAATGAGACATATTTTTTTGTCAATTAAATCAACGTTTATTTTGAGACCACACTTTATAGGCTCATTGTTCTCTATAAATAAATTATCACGGAAAACCGAAATGCCATTATTTATAACTGATAATTTTATAATTTCTTTTAATATCTTGCATTTTACCGCCAAGGGAAGATCTTCGTTATTGAGTTCGACCAACAAAGAATCTTTCGTTAATAACTGAGAATTGGTAATTACATAAAGACTATTTTTATAATTCAAACAAAACGAATCAGTAATAACATCAAGTTGGTTTTTGGTTTTTTCTGAATATGGAACCTTAAAAACAGAAGGACTGTTTGTTATTTCAAATGAATTGGTTTTAAAAGTTTCTGGCTGATTAAAAACATTTATTGTGAAACCAGAATTCAAAATATCATTTGAGATTTTTTCAATTGATGCATTATATGGACCGAAAGTTTTGTAATAATTTTCAAATAAAGAATCGAATCCAGTGATGGGTTGATAAAAAGAGCCTCTTCCTTTTTCTAAAAGGTTATTAATGCTTGCATTATCCAAACGCTCTTCCAACCCGCACCAAATAAGTTGGGTTTCAGGATTTTGATCAAGATATTCGTTAAGAAATCCCATTACCGACTCATCTTGCCCCGAATAACCAATCACTATTATTTTTTTGCAAGAGGTTTTTAACAGCTTTTCTTTGAGTGTGTGTTCTAATTCTTTTAGCTCTTCTTCTGTATTTTTAAGAGCGTCATATTTGTAGTCACCATGGGCTTTAACGATATTCAAAGAGGAGTTTAAAATTGGTTCTTGATTCTCACTTGTAAGAGAATAATCGTATGTTTCATCAATTCTATGGATGGCTAATTCAATTAAATTATCAAAGTTTGTTGTAAGAACATATTTGACTTTTTTATTAATTAAATAATTCGCAAAGCATAGATATCCAAGAGATGGTTTTTTGTTTTGAAATTGTTCCTTAATAAATAAATTCCTGTCTAGATAATCTGGAAAGCATTTACTAAAGTAATAAGAATACTTATTGGTTATTTTGGAATCGTCAAAATAATTATCGATTTCATCGCTAAGTCTTATTTCGTCAATCATTTGGTTGTCGCTAAGTCTTATTGATTTTTCGGCGCAATAGATTCTCTTTTTAAACTCATTTATTAACTTGTTTGAACCCATACAACCAGAAGAAATTGAACAACCAGCCCCAATAAAAAACATCAAATCGTCACATTTGTTAATACTTAATATTTGTAATAATTGATTTTGCTTATTCATATAAATTCACTTTCTTTATTAAATTTACAATTATTTAATATGATACTTTTCTTTTAAATAAATCAATAAAAGATGCAAGTTGGAGCAATATGTTAAAGAATTACTATTCTTTTTTATAAGTTCCCAACTTTCTTTGTAGTCAAAAATAGAACAACACTTATTTTGTTGTGACAAAAAGAATTCTAAAAAATCATTTCCATTATTGAATGAATAAGCGAAATTACTAGCCTTCAATGTTTTTTCTTTATAAACAAGGTTTCTCTCTCCACAAGTAAAGTGATCAATATTACAACAAAAATAGTAAAAAGAATATGTTATGCATCGATTATTTATGGTTAAACTTTTGATATTTTTAAGTTTGGTAATTGAATGGCGTTTATGGATATTTCTTTCTAGAAGTCTTTCTCTGTTCGGACAAATTATTTTATCTTCATAATATTGGACTTTTTTAATTGGAGCGTATATAACTTTACTATCATTAAGATAAACACCATCAATATCGATAATCTGTATTATTTCAGTCACATCTGATAATTTGAGGCCTTTTTTCCGCAACTGTCCTTCTATATCCCACCACAAAGGTATTTTCTTCACGACTTCTTTTTGATCAACACTTGTCTCGTTGGTTATATCACCTTTATCATTGGTTGGGCAAAGAAAAATAGGAATAATATCTTCATTAATTTCATCAAGAAATAAAGAAATTGGATATTCAAGTGCCTGAATATCAGAATAACCTTCTAAAAGAAAGGCAATGATTTTATTCATCAACATCTCCCGAGTCAATTTGACATTGTTTTAAAGCGCCCAAAATTTTATATTTCTTTTCGTTTTCATATAATATCTCGTCCTGCGTGTTTGATAACAAGATTTCACGGAAATATTGCAATCTAAGATTGTTGCTATGACCGACACCTTTCATCCTAATATATCGATTCATGGGGTTTGAGGTTGTAAAACAAATATACTTTTTATCCAGCACTTCTAATGGTCTTAAATTATGAGACGTGAAAATAAATTGCCCCTTACCATGTTCTTGGAACAATTCTAAAATCTCACCCAATAAATATTCAAAAACACCAGCATCCAATTCATCTATGGCAATCGTTGTGGATTTTTGATTGAAAGCAGAAACAATAAGTTTTAAAAACATGATGATTTTTCTAACACCATCAGCTTCATAGCTTATAGGCATTTCTACATCTCCACGTTTTGAAAAAAGTTCAAACATAATTGCGTCATTCCCGTTTTTGTCTTTTGTTTCGTATGGGTTATGAATAATTAACTCCATTCCTGGAATGATTTTAGACAAAACTAAAGAAACTGTTTTAATTTCTTTTTCTACATCCGCAAAAAAGCTTTTGGGATAAATAGTTGGGCGATCAGTATTAATCATTAAAGTTCCGTGTTCAGTGCAGACGGGTAATGCAAAATTTAATCTGATAAAACCATTACCAAAACTATCCACAACAAATAAATAATGGTTTGCAAAAAGCATTAGTTCTTTGAGTATCAAAAAGTAGTCGCTTTGTTTTTCTTTTTCAGATAGCAGATTAAATAAATCTCTATTGAAAATAGCAGATTTGCTTTCTTTATAAGCAATATTGCCTATAACGGCTAATTTATTGACTACATCGCTTTTTTGAGAAACAAAAAGAATTGGCATTTTATTGCTTGGACCATATCCTGTTTCAAGATTATAAGAAATGAAGGTTTGCAAACGAGTTTCTTTTTCATCAATTATGCCAGACGCTTCGACTTTTTCGTTTAAAACTCTTACTATAAACTCAGGAATATCTTTACCATCATCATAATTTTGTTTTTCAACATAAGAAGGATTCTTTTCTCTAAAAAGTTCAAAACTATAAACAACGGTTTTTACTAAATCATTAGGATATTGAAACTCAAAAACGATTTCAATAGAGGCTTTTCCTTCACTAATCATGATGATTTTGGAATAATCTGGGGCAACGAAGTCACCAGAAAGTAATTTTTTAACTACCCTTATCGCTTGAA
>JAEEGL011963236.1_pt1 | contig 10551 bp, 5 predicted proteins | sample 9134231 | NCBI WGS metagenome assembly JAEEGL01 (sample SAMN16246548, study PRJNA631951) | gut metagenome | biome: gut microbiome; feature: rumen; material: fiber-attached | host: Bos | place: Iran: Karaj | collected 2018-10
TCGTCGTATCTTTGCACCAGATTCAAATTCATACAAGAGTTAGTATATGGTTTTTAGTTAGTTAGGTAATAGTTTTTTAGATTTAACATCATTCGGCGCTGCTCGTGAGAGTGGCGCCGAATGATTTTTTTAACCACATATTTGGTATTTTTCCTGTTTTTATTTATTTTTGCAACCAAAATAATAGCTACACAGATGCATAATTCATACGCGCGTACCATATTATACATACTGTCAATAGTCTTACTACTGACCTCTTGTACAGCGGAAAAGGTATATAAGATTGGGGTAGCACAATGCTCCAAAGGACCTTGGCGTGAGAAGGTGAACCGAGAGATGCTTGCTGCCCAGCATTTATACGAGCACGATGTCAAGGTTAACATTGCCAATTCGGTTGATGACCCCGAATTGCAGGCTCATCTGATAGATAGTCTGGCCAAGACGGATATTGACCTGATGGTAGTGGCTCCCTATGAGGATATACAGATCATTAATGATGCCATAGGACGGGTACTTAAAGCCGGTATTCCTGTTGTCAGCTTTGACCGTAAGACCAGCGCTGATTATACGGCTTTCATTGGTGGCAATAATGTCGAGGCTGGTTATATTGTGGGACAATATATTGCCTCGATAGTCAGAGGGCAGAATCAACCGAAGGGCAAGAGACCGTTAGTGGTGGAGATTACAGGATTGTTGAGCAGTACGCCAGCCCTTGAGCGTCATCGTGGTTTTGAATCAGCCATGAAAGGTTTACCAGAGGTAGAGTATGTTTGTCGGATAAGCGATTGGTCGAGTGACGCATCCTGCGACATTGTTACCCACTTGATAGATTCGCTCCGACAGTCTGATAACAGCCGTTTGGACAACACCTTTGTATTCTGTCACAACGATGGTATGGCAACGGGGGTTTATAAAGCCGTAGTAGAACAGGATGTTGAGGGCCGCTTTAAGATTCTGGGTATTGACGGTATGCCTGGCGAGGGGCTGGAGTATGTAAAACTAGGACATCAGATAGGAACTTATTATTATCCTACACATGGTGAAAAGATTATCCGGCTTGCACTTGATATTCTGACGGGCAAACCATATGAACGCGAGAACCCGTTGCTGGGTTTTGTTGTCACACCCGACAATGTAGATCTGGTCATGACTGAATCGGCAGAACTCATGAAGCAGAATGATGACTTGGTGACCATTCACGACAAACTGGAGAACTCAATGGTGCTATACAATACACAGCGCAAAGTGCTTGTGGGCAGTATCGTATGCATCTTTGTGCTGGTAGTTGCCATCATCATGATATTGTATGCCTGGTGGCAGTCAAAGAGGAACATACGACAGCGGCAGTCGATGAACGAAGAACAGACACTGTTCTACACCGATGCCAGCAATCGACGTCTGCACGAGATATTCGTAACGCCTGCCGAAGAGACGCCAGCACACAAGAGCCAGGACATGATATTTGCAGAGCAGTTGAATGAAGCCATCCGCGAGAACATGTCGAACCCCAATCTAAAAATGGACGACCTGGGCGAAGCGATGGGACTCAGTCGCGTACAATTATATAGAAAGGTGAAGGCTATCACAGGACAGACCCCCGTTGAACTGTTGAGACAGATGCGACTGCAGCAGGCTTATGCTCTACTGACCTCAACTACAAAGACGGTGGCAGAAATAGCATACGATGTAGGGTTTGGTACCCCAGGTTATTTCTCAACTTGCTTCAAAAAACAATTCGGCAAGTACCCAACAGACCTTAGGGCGGAGTAATCTCCGTCCTTTTCCTTTGTTTAAAGGCACGTTGACGTTTTTGACATAATAGTCAACGATTGTTTCATGTAACATTTTTGCGAGGTTCTGAACGAATTTTGCTATTCCCTCATATGTTATTATAGTACTTTTGCAGCAGATTTTATTCACAGAAGTACTAACAATTTTAAACGATCAACAATGGAACAACTAAAGAAACTGATTCTGAGTTTGTTGACTCTCCTGACGAGTACAATGATGTACGCGCAGAGTGAGATCAGTGGTACGGTGGTCGATGCTACAGGCGAATCGGTCATTGGTGCCACGGTAATGGAGAAAGGTACGTCGAACGGTACGATTACCGATTTTGACGGTAACTTCAAGATTAAAGTGAAAGAGGGTGCCATCCTCGTGGTCTCTTACATTGGTTACCAGACACAGGAATTGCCTGCACAGTCGGGAATGACGGTGACGCTGAAAGATGATGCAGAAGTGCTTCAGGAAGTCGTGGTGACTGGTTATACCACTCAGCGTAAGGCTGACCTGACGGGTGCCATTTCAACAGTAAGTGTAGATGAAATGGCCAAACAGAACGAGAACAACCCGATGAAGGCCCTTCAGGGGCGTGTGCCAGGCATGAACATCCAAGCCGATGGCAATCCCTCTGGTGCAGCAACCGTCCGCATCCGTGGTGTCGGAACCCTTAACGACAACGATCCTCTTTACATCATTGACGGCGTGCCTACAAAGGCCGGCATGCACGAGTTGAACGGAAACGATATTGAAAGCATTCAAGTACTGAAGGATGCCGCCTCGGCAAGTATTTACGGATCACGGGCAGCCAACGGTGTGATCATTATTACAACAAAGAAAGGTAAGGATGGCAAGATCAAGGTGAATTTCGACGGATCTGTTGCCACCTCTTTCTATACCAATAAAATTGAGACGATGAATGCTAGCCAGTGGGGACGTGCTTTCTGGCAAGCCTCCGTCAACGACGGTCTGAACCCCTCAAACAACAACTTGGGCTATAACTACGACTGGAGCTACGATGCCAATGGAAATCCCATGCTGAACCGCATGACGATGAACATGTATCTCGATGAGAATGCCAGTGTGCGCACAGGAGATACTGACTGGTTCAAAGAAATTACCCGCACAGGTGTTGTACAACAGTATAATGTATCAGTCAGCAATGGTTCTGAAAAGGGTACATCATTTTTCTCTCTTGGATATTACGATAACCAAGGTACCATCAAGGACAGCTACTTCAATCGTTTGTCGGCTCGTGCCAATGCAGACTACAAGCTTTTTGGCGGTGATGCTGTTATTGGTGAGAATTTCACCATCAACCGTACTAAGGGCGTTGATGCGCCTGGTGGTGTATTAGAGCACGCTTTGGAGTTCAGCCCCAACTTCCCTATCTACGCAGAGAACGGCAAATATGCTCAGGCACTTGGTGCTTACTCTGAGCGCGAGAACCCTCTGAGTATGATAGACAATGCGAAAGACAACGAATATACACAGTGGCGTATGTTTGGTGATGTTCACTTGAGTGTCACACCGTTCAAGAACTTTATGGTTCGCACAACTTTAGGCATGGACTACACGCAGAAAGAACAACGATTCTTCACTTATCCAATTCCCAATGGTAAAGTCATGCGTACTGAATCTGCTGTTGAAGGCAAACAAGAACACACCATGCGCTGGATGTGGAATGCGATTGCCACCTATAACCTTGAGATTGGCAAGCACCGTGGTGATGCCATGATCGGTACTGAGATTAACCGTACGGACTATAAGCTGAACAGTGCCAAGCGCTATGAACTGGCTATTCTGAACACAGACTATATGTGGCCATCTGCTGGTGCCGGCCGTCAGTTGGCAGAAGGTTTTGGAGAAGGATTCTCACTCGTTTCATTCTTTGGTAAGGTCAACTACACATATGATGACAAATATCTGGCATCGTTTACCATTCGTCGTGACGGTTCAAGCCGATTCGGTACTAACAACCAATATGGTACATTCCCATCAGTATCTGCTGGCTGGCGCATATCTCAGGAGAAATTCATGGAATCCACTAAAGGTTGGCTTGACAATCTGAAAATACGCTATTCTTGGGGACAGACCGGTAACCAGGAAATCTCCAATACCGCCCGCTACACTCTTTATAAGTCTGTTGTTTCTACAGGTCTTTGGGGAAGTGGACAGGCTGGTTCTTCTTATGATATCTCAGGTAAGAACGGTGGTTATGATCTGGCTAACGGATATGTTCGTAATCAGCGTGGAAACGATGATATCAAGTGGGAGACAACTACACAGCACAATATTGGTGTTGACTTCGCCATCCTCAGGAATGAAGTCTATGGTAGCTTCGACTGGTTCAATAAGAACACCACCGACATTCTGCTCTTTATGGAGGGCATCGGTGCTATGGGTGAGGGTTCTGGCCAGTGGATTAACGCCGGTGAGGTAAAGAATAACGGTTGGGAACTGAGCATCGGCTATCGCCATAGTCTGGAGAATGGTTTCTCGTGGGATATCAACGGAAACATCAGTAAATATACGAACAAGGTTACAAAATTGCCAGATACGGTAGCAGCCAATGGTAAATATGGTGGTAATGGTGTCAAGAGCGTTGTCGGCCATCCTATGTTCTCTCAAGTAGGCTATATCTACGATGGCATTTTCAAAAGCCAGGAGGAAATCGACAATCATGCCAAGCAGGAAGGTGCCGGTCTGGGACGTATCCGCTATAAGGACCTGAATGGTGACGGCATCATCACTGAGGCCGATCAGGACTGGATCTACGATCCGACTCCCGACTTCACATGGGGTCTTAATATCTACGTACAATACAAGAACTGGGATATGACTATGTTCTGGCAAGGCGTACAGGGTGTTGACGTTGACTGTCGTGGTTATAAGTCACAGACCGACTTCTGGGCCAACTCTGCCATCAATGTGCCCTATCTGAACAAAGGCGTCCGCGTTCTTGATGCATGGAGTCCAGCCAACCCAGGCAGCAATATCCCTGCACTCACTACTTCGGATACAAACAATGAGGGACGTGTTTCTTCTTATTTCATAGAGAATGGTTCTTATGTAAAGTTGCGCACGATTCAGTTGGGTTACAACTTGCCCAAGAGCATTACCGACAAGATACGCTTAGACCGCATCCGTCTCTATGCTTCGGCTCAAAATCTGCTGACCATCAAGAGCGGCAAGTTCACTGGTGCCGATCCGGAGAACCCTGGATTCAACTATCCTATTCCTCTCAATCTTACATTTGGACTCAATGTTTCATTCTAAAATTACGCAACGATTATGAAAACAATATATAGATCAATCTGCGCCATCTGCGCCATCTGCGGTTTGATGTCCTGCTCTAAATTCCTTGAGGAACAGGTACCACAGGCTACGCTGACTCAAGATGAGGTTAAGAAACCTGAATATATTGACAACGTGCTGATCTCAGCATACGCAGGACTGGTTACCATCGAGGACATGAACGCATCGTTCTCACTTTGGAACTATGACGTCCGCTCTGATGATGCCTACGTTGGTGGTAGTTCCTTCAGCGACGGTGAGCCTTTCCACCACCTTGAGAGGGGTACTGGCATTACCACGGATGCCTGGCCTTTCAACTCTATTTGGGATAAGCTTTACAAATATCTTTCACGTGTCAGTCTGTCACTCGACATCCTTGCAAGTGCAGATCAGGAGAATGCGACCATCCAGCAGCGTACTGCCGAGATGAAGTTTCTGCGAGCTTATGGCCATTTTCAGCTGAAACGTCTGTTCAAGAAGATTCCTTTCGTGAACAAGCTCAACATGCAGGAAGCCGACTACAATAATCTCTCAAACACCGAATACACAAATGATGAAGGCTGGCAACAGATTATCAACGATCTGGAAGAGGCTTATAAGGTGCTGCCAACAACCCAAGCCGAGAAGGGACGTCCGACAAAGGCTGCAGCAGCTGCCTTCCTTGCTAAGGTTTACCTCTATAAGGCATACCATCAAGACGACGCAAACTCTAATCAGGTGACATCTGTCAATACAGAAGACTTGCAGAAGGTTGTGGAATATACCAATCTCTCCATTTACAATGGCTATGGTCTGGAGCCCGACCTGCATAACAACTTCCGTCCTGAAGAACAATATGAGAATGGCAAAGAGAGTATTTGGTCTATCCAATACTCAAAAAATGACGGAACGACCTATGGCAACCTGAACTTTTCCAACCGTCTGATTGTTCCATGCATTCCTAAAGTGCATGACTCTGGTTGCGACTTCTACAAGCCATCACATAACCTGGTCAGTGCCTATCGCACGAACAGCAATGGTCTTCCTCTTCTTGACAACTTTGCTGATGTCGAATATACCGTCGGCTCCAATCAGACAGTTGACCCACGTCTGTTCGTAACAGTCGGTGTACCAGGTGCTCCCTATATGTTCAACACCGGTTACATGATGGCAGAGAGCAATACTTGGAGCCGTTCGGGTGGCGCTTTCGGATACTTTGTATCGCTGAAGCAGAATGTTGACCCAGCCCTGACCGACAGTTATCTCTTCCTTTGCGACTCACAATGGGCAAGTTCGATGAACCGTGTAGTGTTACGTTATGCAGATGTGCTGCTGATGCGTGCAGAGGCTCTGGCTCAACTGAATCAGACCGCAGAAGCCATCGCACTGGTTAATCAGGTTCGCGATCGCGCAGCTGGAATGGCAACCAATAGCATCGTTTCGAATTATTCAACCAAATATGGTGTACACTATGCAGTAGGCAAATACAATGGATCATATTCAAAGGACGAAGCGATGAAGATCATCAAGATGGAGCGCCGACTGGAGTTGGCCATGGAGTGTGAGCGTTTCTTCGACCTCGTACGTTGGGGTGATGCTGCTACCGTTATCAACAAATACTATACGACAGAAAGCCAAAAGATGAGTTTCTTAGTAGGTTCGCAGTTCACTGCCAACATGAATGAGTATCTTCCAATACCAAAGGAGCAGATGTCGGCATCTAACGGACACTATACACAGAATTGCGGACAGTGGCAATAATTTAGCAATTAGAAATCAGTAATTAAAAATATATAATTATGATTACCAATATCAAGAAATTACTATTTGCAGGTCTCATATGCTGCGGAATGATAGCAGCCCTCACCGCCTGCAGTGACGATCATACAGGCAGTATCGACATCAGCGGTTCATGCCTCGTTGAGAAATTCGTGCTCAACGGTCAATATGAAGGAGTTATCAACACTGAAAAAAGGCAAGTCAAGGTAAAAGTGCCTGTGGACTTCAACCAGAAGAGCGATATGGAGATAACCAGCCTGACTGTATCATCTGGCGCTCAGACTAATATGAAAGTAGGCGACCACATCAACTTCGATGGCGACCGTACACTGCATATCTCCAAGGGTGATCTCGTCATGGACTACCAGATAAGTGTCCGCAACGACGAGGCCTTGATGTCGCTCTTCATCCTTGAGGGCGTTAAAGGTGCCATCAACCAGCAAGACAAGACTATCACCGTAAGCGTGATGGCCAACAGCGGTATCGACTTAAGCAACGCCACTTTTGAAGTCGTATGCAGCGAGGATGCCACTTGTAGTCCCGCCAGCGGTACAAAAGGAAACTTCACAGAACCCTTCCAGATTACGCTGAACGACAATACAGCAACCACAGTCTATACTGTATATGTAAATCTGATTGCCAATCCTGTGGCTATCTTTGTTGGTGATGCAGAGAACATTGAACTGCTGAATGATGAAGAGAAGGCTGCAGCCAAGTGGCTTACTGGCAATATCGAAAGTGCCGCCTACGCTTCTTGGAGCGATGTAGCAAGCGGAAACATCTCGCTCGATGAATGTAAACTGGTATTCTTCCATCGTCATTGCTCATCTTACGGCAACTACAATGGTTTCGCCGGAGCTGAGGTAGGCGCCATGACAGCTCTGCCGAAGATGAAGGAGCTTTGGCAGCGAGGTGTGGGCTTCGTACTGGGACGTTCTGCTGTGAACTATGCTATTGCACTGGGGGCTATGCCTGAGGATGCTTATCCCAACAATGTCTGGGGTGGCGGAGGCGGTGAAGGCTCCGACCTGATGGGCGACGATCCTTGGCACTTCTATGCCTACGACATTACCCACCCATTGTGGAAGAACCTGAAGACCTATCCTGGCGCAGCAGACAATGCCGTCTATACGCTCGATAAGGATTACACCATCTGTAACACCACCTCACAATACGGATTCTGGGATGACTATCGTGATGGTAAGGATGCCTTTGAGGCAAAGACCGGAGGACGTGCACTTGGCGGTGACAATAGCGTGTCATCATGGGAGTTGAAGGGCGCCAACGGTGAATTCGGTAAAGGCGGTATCATCTGCTTCGGTTCCGGACTCTTCGATTGGAACTCACCTACTCCATACGAGTCGAACTATCACGACAATATGGGTGCTATTATGCTCAATGCATTCGATTATCTAACAAAATAAAACTAAGAAATTATGAAAACAATGATATATTCAGTATTTTCACTCATGCTGTCAGCCTCTGCGCTGACGGCATGCAGCGACACCGAGTTCAGTGGCGATCCCGCTAAGGACTGGAGCGGTACTTCCACATTCTTCGCTCCTACTGACGAACAGGGATTCGGAACATATTACACGCCCGCAGTAGGCCGAGTAGGAGATCCCATGCCCTTCTATGACCAGAAAGCAGGTGATTTCAAAGTGCTTTACCTGCAGGAGTTCATTAACAACATGACCTTCCGTTTCCACCCCATATGGGCTGTTACGACCAAAGACGGTGCCAGTTATGAGTCACTGGGTGAGATTTTACCCTTCGCCAGCAACGACTACCAGCAGGATGCAGCCATTGGTACTGGTTGCGCCTATGAGAAAGATGGTACCTATTACATCTATTACACTGGACACAACGGCAATTGCAAGAATCGTGAGGTCGTCATGCGTGCCACATCTTCGGATTTCAAGACCTGGACCAAGGATGAACTCTGGACTCTCAATGGACCAGACTTCGGCTATTCCAGCAACGACTTCCGCGACCCGCAAATCTTTGTGGCAGACGACAATCTCTACCATATGGTCATCTCTACTTATCCTGAGCACGGCGGTGACCCCGTATTTGCCGAATTCAAGTCGAGCGACCTGAAAAACTGGGAACATGTAGGCCGTATCCGCATGATCTGGGACCGCATGCTTGAATGTCCGGATATCTTCAAGATGGGTGATTACTGGTATATGGTCTATAGTGAAAGTTTCCGCACTTCTTGGAGTCGTAAAGTGAAATATATGGTGGCCAAAACCTACGAGGAGTTGAAGAGCTGCTTCAATGATGGTCCCAAATGGCCTGCCGATGGTCATGAGGGCGTTCTCGACAGCCGTGCCTTCTACGCAGGTAAGACGGCTTCGAACGGTACAGACCGCTACATCTGGGGCTGGTGCCCATTCCGTTCTGGTGCTGACATCCACGAAAAGAATATCAATGTAGGCGCTGGTGACGGCAACGAGCCCAACTGGAGTGGTGCGTTGGTATGCCACAAGCTCATACAACATGCTGACGGTACACTGACACTTGGTGCTGTGCCTGCAATGGCTGCCAAATATAATAAGGATGCTGCAACAAACGTGGTGACCAGTAATGGTTACAATAACGGAACCCTAAGTGGTGATGGAGCTTATGTGCTCTACAGCCGACTTGGCACAGCCAACCACATTACGTTCACCGTTAAGACATCCAACAACTGGGATAAGTTTGGCATCAGCTTCGTACGCGGAACTGACTCTGAGAAATACTACACCATGGTAGTTAATCCAGAAGACGAGAACCATCGCAAGGTAAATTTCGAGCAAGAAGGTTCTGCAGGCAAGGGCTTTATCGAGGGTATTGATGGCTATTGGTTTGAGCGCCCTGCTGACAACACCTACAATATCGACATCTACACAGACAACTCGGTTATCACCATGTACATCAATGATGTCTGCGCCTATACTCAGCGCATCTATGGCATTCAGAAGAACTGCTGGAGCATCAACAACTACGGCGGTAGCATTACCGTCAGCGATGTGAAAGTTCGCCAACAATAAGAATTGCTTCTCTCTATCATTCGGCGCTGCTCATGACGAGTAGCGCCGAATATTTTTTAAAAAAATATCATTTTCAACTACATAACTACATAAATACCATGTAAGTATCTGATTATAAGAGCGTAAAGCACTTATTCAACCTACATAATAACTACATATAACTACATGCTAACTACATAGATTATGCATAAATTAGCCGAAATACCACTGTTTTTAATGTTTACATAGGGAGGTAGCAAGATGAGATACACGTCTCTGCAGATATTTATGTAATCGTTGTTTGAAAATTCTCTAGAGAATTTTCTGCTAAGACGGGTACTAACAATGAGGGATACGGGAGGTAGCCACTAAATTCTCTAGAGAATTTAGTGATTGTCATTATGCCAATAGTATCGGAAAGACCACCTAAATTTTGCCAGATAGGGAGCTAGGGGAGGCTTCTATAGGTATCTTAGATGAACGTTTTTTCATGAAAAATGACAAAAACATGTAGGATATATGTAGTTAGCATGTAGTTATATGTAGTTATTATGTAGTTAGAAAACTCTACGAAACCCTTTGTTTAAAAGGGTTTCGAGAGATTTTATGTAGTTATGTAGGTAGATTGCTAAAAAAAAATAGAAATGAGGGCTATTTCGTCAGATGTTTCTTACCATTTATAATATAGAGACCCTTTGAA
>JAEEGL012373682.1_pt1 | contig 10551 bp, 9 predicted proteins | sample 9134231 | NCBI WGS metagenome assembly JAEEGL01 (sample SAMN16246548, study PRJNA631951) | gut metagenome | biome: gut microbiome; feature: rumen; material: fiber-attached | host: Bos | place: Iran: Karaj | collected 2018-10
ATTGAACGATCAGTGCTTTTCAAAAATGTCCGTCCAAGATCTCATTGTGTGCTATAATGATTTCACGCAGGTATAGTTCAATGGCAGAACACCAGCTTCCCAAGCTGGGTATGGGGGTTCGATTCCCCTTACCTGCTCCATATGATCATCAGGCACATCCTCAGGGATGTGCTTTCATTATGAAAAAGGCCGGATCGCTCCGGCCCTAATAGTTCATCTTATTCTTTAGGCAATGGCAGAAGGCATCAGGGCTGTTCGTCGTGGCGGCGGTTCAGCACGTAAAGCGACATGCCGTTTACCGAGACCATCATCATGACCAGATAAAGTCCCAGTCCGCTGGGATCGGCGGTATTGACCGTTCCCTCCGGTTGGTCTTCCATCACGATGTTCTGCGTGCTGCCTTCATAATCGCTAACCGTAAATTCGACATCTTCCGCCAGTTGGAAACCTTCCGGGCATTCCACCTCCTTTAGTACATAGCTATTTCCAACCGTCAGCCAGAAGACCTCCGGCTCTTCCGTGCTGATCCACTCGCTGATCAGCTCACCCTCAGCGCTCCAGAGCTGCAGCCGAGCCCCGGCCAGGGGCTGCTGGGCGGTAGAATCCACCTTGAGAATCGCTACCGGGGCGTAAAGGGGCCGGTTTACCCGTTCTTCTCTCACCAGCTGACCGGCGATGATTTCCACAACATGAACTGTCTCGTCAATCTGGTAGTCCTCCGGGCAGGCCGTCTCCCGGTAGTAGTAGGTGCCTTCCGGCAGTTCAATCTGATTGCTGGTGCCATGGGAAATGGTCAGAATGGCCGGGCTGCCATCCGGACACTGGGCGATCTGGCTGCATTGCTCATCAAGATAGACGGTAAACTCGCAGCCATCCAGGCTATGGTCCTGGCCGTACTGGGGTACCAGGGAGGCCTTGTCAATGACCAGATAGCCATTGAGAGGCTCGTTGACAAAGGTGATCTCCAGCGTCTTCTCAGCCTCAATGATCACTTTCTGAATTTCTTCGGAAAGCCGGTAGCCGGTCGGAGCACAGAGTTCCCTGACATAATAGGTTCCCATTGCCAGTTCATACGCTTCGCTGCGGCCGTCTTCCCCAACCGTCAGCACGACAGCCAGCCGGCTGCACTGCTCATCCTTATAGACACCATACTGGGCCCCGGTAAGGGGATGAGTGAGCTGATAGGTTTCATCGGCCGCCTTCTTAATGACCACCAGCTTTCCCGAAGCCGGGTCATCGCTGCAGGTAACCGTTACCGTCTCATTTTCAATTACCGTGACCGGATAGATTCGTTCATCCAGCTGATAATCAGCGGCTGCCTTTAACTCCTTCAAATAGTAGGTTCCCGGGTCCAGTTCAATGGTATTGGACTGGTTATTCTCCCCGATCACCAGAGACGGGCAATCAGCCGGATGCTGAGCGTTTTCATCGCGATAGACGCCATATTCGGTTCCCGCCAGAGTATGGCTGGCGCCAAACTCACTGTCGGAAGACTCCTTGATGATCTTCAGATAGCCAGTTGCGGTCTCCCGTAGATCATAACCAGCTTCCATGATGGTGCCGATCTCCACGGTTCCTTCAGCGTCATAGAGGCTGGCCTGCGCTCCCCTTACCTTGATCATCAGCAGGGGTGCCTTGCTGTAGTGGGCGGGAACCAGGGTCTCCTCCAGCACGTAGGTGCCATCGATAAGCACCTCGTTGCCGTCCTCATCGACAAACAGTTCATCTCCGCTGACCAGATGCTGGCCGTCATAGCGGATCCGGCCATTGCTGTCGGTCTCCAGCACCCACTGCCGCAGCGGCTGGTTTTTCCTGGCCTGACTGACGGAGGCGTAATCACCGTTGAAATAGGCCAGGGTGAACTGGGCCCCGGCAATCACCTGCCCCTCCCCGTTCTTCTTGGTTAGAAGCAGGGTAAAGGGGTCAAAGAGGGCGTCATCGCTGACCTGCAGTAAGGCCGGGTTGTCGTCAGTATTCTGAGAAGTGATCTCCAGTTCGTAGACCGTTTCGTCCAGCTGGAAGCCCAGCGGCGCCTTGATCTCCCGGACATAGTAGTGGCCCACCGGCATCCGCAGTTCGGCGCTGCCGCTGCTGCCGGTTACCAGTACCGCCGGCTTGCCCGATGAATCCAGCGCCTGAGTGGTGCAGGCATAGTCGCTGTAGAGACCATAACGCGCTCCCTTGAGGCTGTAGAAGTCATTACCGGCCAGCTGACAGAGTTCACTGCCGGTCCCGATGCTCTTTTCCAGCCGGCCGTAACCGTCCGGCTGCAGCATCCGGTAAGCCGTGTAGAGATTCTGGGAAGACCCGGAAGCCTTTACCGGTTCATTTTTCCAATCCGAGCCGCTGTCTTTCAGGATGGCCTGATAGCTTTCCTGATCAGCCTGTGAAGAGGAGGACAGCTGCTGGCCGACCAGGGCATCGAGCGTTATCAGTTCCGGTCCCCGGCCAACGACACCGGAATGAAAGAGGTAATGGGTGCCGTTGTGCTTTCCCACATAAATGGCCACGTGCTGATAGGTGTCATCAGGAGCCCACATGCAGATGATGTCACCGGGCTGCAACTTGTTGTTGAAAGCCTCCAGGGTAGCAGCGGCGTTGCGCTTTTCCTTAGTCAGCACGCGCATGCAGTATTCCGGATAGCGGTTAATGTAGTCATCCAGCGTCCGGATCAGCCGGTAGACCGAGCCAAAGCCGCCAACCGAACCGTTAATGGTAACCGCCGTGCGGTTGGCCAGACCGGGAAAACTGTAGCCCAATTGGTCGACGAGATAGCCGAAGATGAAGTACTGGGCTGCCTGGGAACAGTTGAAGCCACCCTTCTTATAGACCGTCTCGCGGTCAGCCGGGTCGATGACCTGACTGGCGCTGCCGGTAAATTCCTTATAGTCCAGCGTCTTGCCCTGCCAGCGCGGCCGGCAGCTGCTCCAGTAGCTGGAAGCCCTCAGCTTGGCCCCGACATAGCTGGGGTTGAAGGTCCAGCCATTATCCCTGAGCGTATGGGCGCTGTCGTAGCCCAGATACTCCAGAGCCCGGTAGGCAACGCTGTCATACATCTCCTGATTGCTCATGTCATCAGCCGCCTTGACCGTCTGGAGTGAGCCGGCCAGGGAAGCCGGCACCAGCGAGACGACCAGCAGCAGTGCGAGCAGCAGTCTGCCCGCTTTTTCCGTCAGTTGTTTCATTGTTATTCTTTCCTTTCCCTTTTTGTTTATTAAAAGGAGGCTGCCCGGCAGTCTCCTGTTTTCCTGATGATAAATGCGGTTATTGCGCCTTTTCCCAATGGCCCACTTCCGGCACTTCCGGAATCAGCCGCTCTTCCCAATGTCCTTGCTCCGGCTGGGCCGGTTGGTCAACCACCCACTGTTTCCTTTCCGGCCGGGCTGGTACATCAACGACCCAGCGCTTCTGCGTGTGGGCCGGCTGGTCGACGATCCATCTTCTCTCCGTGAGAGCCGGCTGATAGGGCACGTCAACTATCCAGACCTGCTCATCGTAAGCCGGCTGGTCAACGATGGTCTCATAGCCAACCAGACGCTTTTCAATTTCGCTGTGCCACTGGCCGGTCACCCCGGGATGAGTGTCCTCATAGCGGCCGGCATACTGGGTAGCGGTCAGTCCCATTTCCGTCAGCTCGTACTGATAGACCTTGACGCTGTAGCCGTCGGAGAACTCAAACAGCCAGTACTTGTAGTTTTCATAGATGGGCTTCTGGTGGGTTACGGCTTCATGGTGCACGGTTTCCCAATGACCCTGTTCCTCTACGGCCGGACGGACGATTACGTTTTCCCAATGGCCCTGCTCCGGAACCTCCACTTCCTCATAGTGGCCCTGCTCTTCAACCGCCTCCTCAATCACCTGCCAATGGCCTTGCTCACTGACGGCTGGGCGGTCGATTACCCAGACGTTGACGGTCTGGGATGGCTGATAGGGCTGGTCGATCACCCAGACCATGTTCTCTGACGAGACGATGACCTCAAAGCTCTTTTCGCTGGCTAATCCCTCTGACTGCGCCTGTACCGTAACGGTCAGACTTTGGGGACGGTCAGCCTCTATGAAGGACGGCTGACACTGATGATCACAGCCGGAAATGATGTTTTCTTCCGGGTTGTAGGTTTCACCAATGCTCAGATAGATGACCGGCTTAATAATGGTGATCAGCGGTTCAATGACCCTGACGGTCCGACTGATTGCCGTATCATCGTTCTGGCCCAGCCGGAAGACCACCGTCGTCTCACCCACGATCCTTAGGTCAATGCTTTCCGGCGTAGCGCTGATGCCTTCGGGAAAACTGACCAGCGTCAGGGGGTCCAGACAGCCCACGGTGCTTTCATAAAGCCAGCAGGCATAAGGACGGAAGGTGATGGTGCGCAGATTCTGACCATTATTACTCTGACAGCTCCTTAATCCCATTAAGGCTACTGCCGCCAATGTCAAAAGGGTCAGAATGATCAGCACTCTTCTTTTCATTTTCCTTCCTCGCTTTCTGTCAAAACGTATATCCGGCCGACCTTGCGGCTTTGCCAGTCGATACCGGTGATGCATTCAATGCCCTGCTCGATGAGCTGCTGCTGGCAGCGAAAACGGCTTAACCGATCATCAAATACCTGATAGCCGCCGTTTTCAGCCTTCAGCCAGTAGACGGCAAAGGAGCGGTAGACATCCAGCCAGTGGCCTTCCTGCCCCCTTTCCGGAGGTGTCTTAGAAGCGGCGGCGGTGAAAACATTGCGCTCCCCGGTCCTGATGACCGTCATCTCCAAGACTCTTTCCTTACGGGCTGGCAAAATGTCAGCCGCTATGGAAACGGCGGCTCCTTCAGTCCGGTTAAGGCTATAGGGCGGCTGAGCGGGATTTGACGGCCACAAAGCCACGCTATAGACATACAGCCCGGCCAAAGCGGCCATCAATAACGCCAGCACGCTTATTCTTACTGTTCTCACACTACCAAACTACCACGCTCTTTCAGTCAGCGCACTGCTGCTGATTGCTGTCTTTTGTTGCTCCTATGTCATCCGCTCGCTCTTTAAGCAAGGCGGCAAAAGCCTGGCGGACCTCGCGGTGGAGATGGTAGGTCCTTTCCGGTGAAAGGCCGATCCGGTGGGCGATCTCCCGAATGTTGCTGATGCCATGGAAGTAGTATTCCAGGGCAAAGTCCTTGCGCGACTGCCCGGGCAGGGCCAGCAGATAGTCCAGCAAGCTCAAACAGATCTCCTGCCTTCTTTCCTTCAGTTCTTCCAGCCGACTTTCCAGGGTCCACAGATGGTTGGAAAGCTGGACCTGCGGACCGTCGCTGTCCTGCAGCTGGAAAAGCCGCTGACGGTAGTCGGCACTCTTCAAACCGCTCTGAAGGCGCAGTTTTTCCAGAAGCGAGCTGACCTGACGCATCTGCTCATTGATGGTTTCCAGCTGCTGCAGTGAATTCTCATTGACCTGATACATAAGCATGTTTCCTTCCTCTCCCATATATTTGCCGGGGAAAGGAAAAAATCCTAAAGCGGAAGGCCGGATTTGGAAAGCTACCGCATTTATGGTTAAATAGAGATACATGAGGAAAAGCGAAGATGAAAAAGATCCGATTCACGCCATTTGAGATTGCCTACATCGTTCTGGGACTGCTGGTAAATACCGTCATTTCCCTTTTGACCAAGGCCTCACCGGTTTCCACCTTCTACGCCTACAGCTGCGTTCTGGGCGGCATCCTGCTGACCAAAGCCCGGCTGGAGGGCTACTTTCTGCAGGTCGCCATGGGCATCCTCTACCTCTTTCTGGCCTGGCGGCAGAAGTACTATGGCGAGGTCATCAATTCGCTGCTGACCATTCCGATAACCCTGTATGGGATGTACAACTGGTTTACCCGCCGCAACAGCACTGAGAATACCGTCAACATCGTTAAGGCCTCAAAAAAAGAAGCCGCTGTCATCGTCGTTTCCCAGCTTCTTCTGATTCCCTTATATTATTTTCTGCTTTCCCGCTATGAGGGCAGCATGCTTTGGGTGCAGAGCCTTTCCCTGGCCATCAGCATCATGGCCTTCTACTTCTCCGCCCGCATCAGCGTCTTGAGTTATTACTGCTTCCTGAGTAAGGATATCCTGTCCACCATCCTGTGGATCGTACCGCTAATAAACGGCGATGCTTCCGCCTGGCTGGTGATCGTACCCAACATCCTCTTCTTCATCAACGACCTCTATGGCCTGTACAGTTGGAACCGGATGTTGGAAAAGCAGAAAACCGGCTGAGCCGGTTTTCATTTGATCTTTCCCTTGGTGAATTCGTAGAGGGCAATGGAGACGGCGTTGCACAGGTTCAGTGAATCGATCACCGGATAGTGCCTTATGAGCACCGACTGTCCATAAGTCTGATAGATTGGATCCAGCCCCCGGGCTTCGTTTCCGAAGACCAGCGAGAAGTGATCCGGTATGCTTATCTCATCCAGCTGCCGGGCCCCATCCAGCATGAAGGGGAAGACTGGCCGGCTATCTGCCTTGGCCAGATAATCCGCAAAGCTGTCGAAGTACTGAAAGCGCAGCTGGAAGAAGGCGCCCATCGACGCCCGGATGGTCCGGGGATCAAAGATGTCAACGCCCGGTGAAATGATGGCGATGTCCCGGATGCCAAAGCCGATGGAAGTTCTGATGATGGTACCCAGATTGCCGGTATTGGCCGGGTTGACCAGTACAACGTGATTGGCGACCGGATCGATGTCAGCCTGATACTTGTCAAAGATGGCCAGGATCCAGCAGTTCTCCTTGTCGGAAAGGATGTTGAAGATCCTGTCGCTGCGGATAACCTCGATGCGATGGCGCTGCGCCAGGGCTTCAATGCGCCGGCAGATCTCATTATCAAGCTGCCGGGAATGAATGTAGACGCTGCGGACTCTATCCGGATGGTCCGTGAGCAACTGCAGGGTCAGCTCCGTTCCCAGAGCATAGGAATAATCGGAATTCTTCTTGTATTTCTGCATGTCTTTTACCTTCAGAAATAGCCCCGCAGGGCTATTTTCATGTTATTCGAAACGGCGGCTGAAGAAGTCAGAGGAATCATCGCGGCTGGGCTGCGGTTCTTCCTCCCGCGGCTTTTCATAGCGGTCCTCATGGAACACCGCCTCATACTGCTGATTCTCCTCAAAACCGGTGGCGATGATGGTGACGACGATGGAATCGCTCAAGGCGTCATTCATAACCAGACCGAAGTAGATGTCGATGTCATTTCCGGCTGCCTTCTTGATGTATTCGACCGCGCTTCTGGCGATCTCAATGGTCAGCAGCTCACCGCCGGAGACATTGATGATGGCGTTCTTGGCGCCGCGGACATCAGCTTCCAGAAGCGGACAGTTGATGGCGTTTTCAGCAGCTTCCCGGGCCATCTCGGAGGGATCCTTGGAGCCCTTTTCCCCGACAGCGGCCTGGCCGACGCCAATCAGCGCGGCGCCCTTGCCCTGCATGACGGCGCGGATGTCAGCGAAATCCAGATTGATCTGGGCGTTATAGGATACCAGGTCAGTGATTGTCTGCACGGCCTGTCTCAGCACATTGTCAGCCTCCAGGAAAGCCTGCTTGATAGGCAGGGATCCCAGGAAGGCATTTACCTTTTCATTAGGAATGATGATGATGGAGTCGACATTCATCTTCAGTTCATCCAGACCGCTGATGGCCTGCATCATTCTCTTCTTGCCTTCAAATTCAAAGGGCTTGGTGACGACGCCGATGGTCAGTGCTCCGGCTTCCCGGGCACACTGGGCAAAGACCGGCGCGGCTCCGGTTCCGGTACCGCCGCCCAGACCGGCCGTGATGAAAACCATGTCAGCGCCTTCCATGGCCTTCTTGATTTCCTCACGGGATTCCTCAGCAGCAGCCTTGCCGACTGCCGGATTGCCGCCGGCACCCAGGCCATGGGTCGTATTGATACCTAACAGGATCCTGTTATCGCACTTTGATGAATCCAGGACCTGCTTGTCCGTATTGGCAACATAGAACTGCACACCGGCCAGTTCCGCATCGACCATCCGGTTGACCGCATTATTGCCGCCGCCACCGATGCCGAATACCTTGATTTTGGTTACGGGATTAAAATTAGTCATGTCGTCTCACCTCAACTATTCTCAGTTTCAACTTCTTCATCTTCAACAAACAGTTTGTCCGTGATGCTCTTCAGCCGGTTGGTAATGGAGTTGATATCCTCCGGGTCCTCATCGTCCGGCAGCAGATGTTCACGGTAGACATCCATGTCGATGCTGCTCTTGCGGGTCTCGTTGATCTTCTCGTTCTCCTTGTATTCGTAGAAGATGCCCAATAAGGCTGACCACTTGGTCTCTCGAACGCCCAGCTTATCGGGGCAGTAACAGATGACCGGTCGCTCAAACCTCTGGGCCAGAACCTTGTCGAGGTCCTGCAGGGAAGCACCCTGTCCGGTAATGATCACCGAGAGGTTGGGATAATCAACGATGTTGTGGCAATAGGAACAGATGCTGTAGAGGAAGCTTTCAGCAGCGTCCTTTATGCATTTCTGCAGTTTGTCATAGGTTATCGAATATTCCTTGTCGCCATCCTTCCAGCGGTTGATCAGCCGCTCCTCACCGCTGTCCTGGCCGATGTGTCCGTACCGGAACAGCATCCGGGAGGCTTCACGGTAGGAAAGATGGTAATTGTCCATGATCGGCCTGATCAGGCTGTTGTAGCCCTTGTTGATGCTGAAGCCGGCGACCAGGCGGCCGTTATAGATCAGCGAATAAACGCTGTGGCTGCCGGAAATGTAGATGTTTACGATGTAGCAGTTGTAGCTCTGCTCAAAGATGGCGGCTTCACGACAGCTGCCGTAGCCATCCTGACAGATGTCCATGACCTTCAGGCCGGCCTTCTCCACCAGGGTGACATAGTCATGGGTGATCAGGCGGTCGCCGCAGATCAGATCAACTTCGCTGGCCAGCATGTCGCCCTTTTCACCCAGGGGAATGCGGGGGTAGGAGATCGAGTTGATGCGGTAGGATGAGGAGGTCACATTGATGATCTCATAATCGTTGCCGACATTAGTGCGGTAGGCTTCTCTGATGACCTTTCTGATGTCATCATAGCCAACCACATGGTTATCCAGAAGCAGCTCCACGCTGCGCTTTTCGCGCTTGAAGCGGTGGGCCGGGATTATCAGCAGCACGCTTTGCAGCGGGGCGCTGAGCTTCAGGCTGACTTCATTGACGGCGTTGCGGATCGATTCGATGGCCTTGGCCTCGTCGATAATCCGGATGCCGTCCATGCCCCGGCAGATGCCGGTATGTCTCAGCAGGACATTAAAGGAATCATTGAAAAACTGTCCGACCAGAATGCGGATCTCGCTGTTTTCAATCTGTAATGCTGCAATGACCTGATTGTCTGCCATATTCATAATCACCCTATATGATATTTTAACATCTTATCTGTCAATTGTAACCACTTTGTGAGTTACTGAGCCGCCTGAAGGACGAATTTTTCAATGGCCTCGGCCACCCCGCTATGATCGCAGTCGCCCTCAGTAATGAAATCACACAGCGGCTTCATGTTTTCCACGGTATTGGCCACCCCAACGCCCAGACCGGCTGCCTGGATCATTGTGAGGTCATTGATGTTGTCACCGATGGCCATGGTGTCCTTTATGTCAATATTCAGCAGCCCGGCCAGCCGGCGCAGGCCCTCACCCTTGTTGACACCCTTATGGTTGAACTCCAGGTAGCGGTTGGAAGAATAGGAGACATCGCACTGGCCAGTCAGGTCGCTGACCTGTTTTTCCAGCTGTTCCAGATAGGCGTAGTCAGGATTGGTATAGAGGATCTTGACGATCTTCTGACTGCGCAAAAACTCCAGATCCTGGTCATGGATCTCCGTGACTTCCATGCGGTTGTTAAGATATTGCTTCTCATTATGACAATAGCGGTACAGATAGACCATATCCGCAGCGTAAACATGAATGCACACATCATAGTCCAGAGCGCGCTTGTAGAGTTCATTGGCGGTGTCAAAGGGGAGTCCCTGATAGTATAACAACTTATTGCCTTTGTTCTCGGTAATGGCTCCGCCATTATAAGAAACGACATATTCATCTTCTTGATCATACAGGCCAAGATCTCTGAGGGTACCCTGAACGGAACTGTATGGCCGACCGGTTGCCGGAACGAATTTGACGCCGAGAGGCCTCAGGGCCTTTATGGCATCGATGTTGCGCTGGGTCAAGGTCCGATCCAGGCAGATCAGGGTTTCATCAAGGTCACAGATGATCAGTTTGTACATGCTCTTTCCTCGCCTTCTACTCCGGTTTTCTATCATTATTTTATCGTAAAGAACCCCATTATGCACCCGCAATTATCCCTCGAAAGCATCCGAGTGCTCAAGGGCGGAAAAGCACCGTTTTACTGTCTTTTTTCCCGCTTTTTCTGCTTGCATTTTAATTTCAATAATGATATTATAATCAAGCGTACGATTGAAAGGGGGTCTAGTTAATGTCTAGAAAATGTGCCATTACCGGTAAGGGACCTTTGACCGGAAACAAGCGTTCAAACTCCATGAGAGCTACCAAGCACGTACAGAA
>JAEEGL012940321.1_pt1 | contig 10551 bp, 8 predicted proteins | sample 9134231 | NCBI WGS metagenome assembly JAEEGL01 (sample SAMN16246548, study PRJNA631951) | gut metagenome | biome: gut microbiome; feature: rumen; material: fiber-attached | host: Bos | place: Iran: Karaj | collected 2018-10
CCTGAGGTTGATAAACATAAATGCAATGATTGCCATCTGTGTGAAAAAATATGCCCTGTATTAAACATTAAAGATCTTAAGCATAATGACTTTGAAAAGCCAATATGTTATGCGGCTCAAACTAAAAATTTAGAATCACTTTTTAATAGCACCTCAGGAAGTGCTTTTGCAACTTTAGCGGAGAGAATGTATAAAATCGGAGGATATGTTGGAGGAGCCATTTTTAATGATGATTATTCTGTTACACAGTTTATTTCTTCTGATAAAGCAGATTTGGAAAGGATCCGAAACTCTAAATATGCTCAAAGTAATTCTGAAGGTTTTTATATAAAGGTTCGAGATTTGTTAAAAGATGGAGAGCATGTACTTGTATGTGGACTTCCTTGTCAGATGGCTGGTCTAAGATCTTTCCTAAGAAAAGATTATAAAAATCTTATTATTGTTGATTTAATTTGTTTAGGAATTAATTCTCCCAAAATATTAAGAAGCTATCTGGATTATAAAGAAAAGCTACATGGTAGTAAAATAGTCTACTATAAAGCAAAGAATAAAGAGATGGGATGGCGTGAGTTAACTACAAAATTAGTCTTTAAAAATGGTGAGGTCGAATATGATATAAAGGAAACAAACCCATTTACTCAGGGTTTTATATCAACACATGCCTTTTCTCGTCCTTCGTGCTACGAATGCAAATTTAAAGGTATGCCTCGTATAGCTGATATTACAATAGGAGACTTATGGGGAGCAGAAAATATAGTAGGGAAAGATTTTGATAATGATCTAGGTACTTCTGTGATTATGATTAATTCCAATAAAGGAATGTCTTTTTATGAGAGCACCAAGTCTTTTTTGAAAGAAACAGAAGTGAAATATGAAGATGTTTTGAAGGGAAACAAAGCCTTAATAACTCCTTTAAGTAAACCTAATTTTAATAGAGATACATTTTATAATGACCTTCATAATCTACCTTTTGAAGTTTTTGCTTCGAAATATATTAAACTACCATGTAATAATGTCATTAATACCAAAGATAAACTCAAGAACATTGTACGTTTCTTCTTGAATGTAAAGAGTGTGTCTGGTTTATGTTTAACAACATGGTGGCAAAATATATATTACAATTTATTCTCGAAGGAATTTGATGCAGATATAAAAAAACGTAGATATATTTTATTTAATAAATATTCTATAGTTGATATTAAATCAGGAGCCCATGTCTATGTTGATGGAATTCTTAGATTTGGTAATAAAAAAGTGAAAGGCTCAAAAATGGAATCTCGATTGCTTGTTGAGAAGAATGGGAGCCTACATGTAAGTGATGGTGTAATACTGTATGGGGCTGATATAGAAGTTTTTTCTGATGCTTGTCTTTACTTAGGGAGTAAAATTGTTTTTAATGCAAATTCTACTATTATATGTGGTGGTTCAGTAAAAATTGATAATAATGTATGCTTTGGAAGAAATGTAACTGTTAGAGACAATAATGGAGGTCATTTTATCTCGAGAAGAACATATAAAGATAAACGAGCTGTTGTAGTTGGGCAGCATTCTTGGATTTGTGAACACGCAATGCTAATGCCAGGAGCAAAACTTGGAACGGGTGTAATTGTTGGGGCAAATTCAATGGTATCAACCAAAATCTCAAGTTTCTCACTATGCTCGGGGGCACCTGCAGTGGTTGTTGACGATAATGTTTTTTGGAAAAAATAGATAATGAAAGATTTTAAAACACTTAAGCGCAATCTTAAGAAGGATGTCAGTGCTTTATTACCAATAAAAGTATCTCTTCTTGGTGATTCTTCCACCCAGTTTCTTGCAACAGCAATTAAGGGGATGGGGATTGAATATGGCTATAATATTATGCTATATGAATCTGGTTATAACCAAATAGAACGTCAAGTTTTGGATCCTTCATCAGAATTATATTCGTATGGAGCAGACTATACAATCATATTCCAGTCAACTCACAAGATACTAGAAAAATATAGTTTAATGCAGCCTGATGAGTGGAATACTTTAGCTGATGAGCGTATTAATTTTGTACGTAGTATATGTGAGTCTATAGAAGGAAAAATAATAATCTATAATTATCCAGAAATAGAAGACGCTGTTTTCGGTTCATATGCGAATAAAGTAAAATCAAGTTTTACTTACCAAATTCGTAAACTAAATTTTGAGTTGATGAATTTGGCCCAAGAATACTCAAATCTCTTTGTTTGCGACATCGCGGGCCTGCAAAATAAGTATGGTCGAGATTGGATGTTTGATTCTATGGTTTACGTATCTACAGAGATGGTTCTCTCAATTGAAGCAGTTCCATATGTAGCAGCTCGTACGATGGACATAATTGCCAGCATAGAAGGTAAGTTCAGAAAGTGTCTTATTTTAGATCTTGATAATACCATCTGGGGGGGCGTAGTTGGTGATGATGGTTGGGAAAATATTCAATTAGGTCATGGCTTGGGTATTGGTAAGATATTTACGGAGATTCAGGAGTGGATTAAGAAACTCAAAAATCGCGGTATAATTATATGTGTATGTTCAAAAAACGATGATGATAAGGCAAAGGAACCGTTTGAGAAGAATCCAGAAATGATACTAAAGTTGGACGACATCTCTGTTTTTGTTGCAAATTGGGATAATAAGGCAGATAATATTCGAACAATTCAAAGTGTTCTTAATATTGGTTTTGATTCAATGGTTTTTCTTGATGATAATCCATTTGAAAGAAATATGGTTCGTGAAAATGTGCCAGGGGTTATTGTTCCAGAATTACCCGAGTATCCAGAAAATTATTTGGAATATTTGTATTCTTGTAATCTCTTTGAAACGGCTTCTTATTCTTCTCAAGACAAAGATCGTACTAAACAGTATCAGGTGGAGGCTCAACGTATGGCTTCTTCTAAAAGATTCACCAATGAGGCAGACTTCTTAAAATCTTTAGAAATGGCTTCAGTGGTTTCCTCTTTCAATAGTTATAATACCCCTCGTATAGCGCAACTAAGTCAGCGAAGTAATCAGTTTAACCTGCGTACTGTGCGATATACTGATGCCGATATTAAAGCTTTTGCGAATGACCCGAACGTGATTGACTTGTGCTTTACGCTGGAGGATAAATTTGGTGACAATGGCTTGATTGCCGTCATCATTTTGAAGCCTCTGGATAAGGAAACACTCTTTGTGGATACATGGTTCATGAGTTGCCGTGTGCTGAAACGTGGCATGGAGAACTTCACGCTCAATACAATTGTTGAAAAAGCCAAGGCTGCTGGTTATAAGAGGATCGTTGGTGAGTACTTGCCTACTACTAAGAATGGAATGGTAGCTGAGCACTACCCACATTTAGGTTTTACCGCTATTGAAGGCTCAGACACTGCGCAGTGGGAACTTAATGTCGATAATTACAATAGTAAAGAATGTTATATAGTTCAAGCTGATGGAGTCAATAAATAGACAGTCATATTTTGATTTTCTTCGAGGAGTTGCAATCCTATTGGTAATAGGTATCCACACTTTTACCATAAGCCCTTTTGAAGGCATCGGCAATATCATACAGATAGGTATTAGAGAAGCAATCAATTTTGCAGTTCCTTTATTCCTTGCTATTTCGGGGTACTTTATTGGTAAGAAAAAAATATTTAGCTGTGCAGAATATTTCTGTTTCTTGAAGCGACAATTACCAAGAGTTTATGTGCCTGCCGTTCTTTGGTCTATACCTATGGTAGTTCTTTGTGTCTTACATGGAAAAGGTGTTGTCTCTTCTCTAGGGAAGAGCCTTTTATGTATGTATTTTGGACCATATTATTTCATAGTATTGATAATTCAATTATATCTGTTACATCCTGTTATTAAAAGGCTATGCAACAGACCTATGGGGGGGGGATTTTTGTTGTTAATTAATATGGTGAGTTTACTCGTTTTTAACTATGTTATTAATACGGAACATCAATCTGCAATACTATCTGTAGGTCCTTGTATTTATTGGATTGTCTTTTACTACATTGGAGTTTATATGTCAGAAAAAGAACGAGACTACAGTTTATGTCGGCCTTTGCTTCTTTTTGTGTTTGGCATGGTTGCCCAAATGTTTGAAACCAAGTATTTGATGTCAAACGGACGTATTGGAATTGGAATTAAAATATGTTCGTGGATTTATTCTGCTGGAGCTGTTTTACTCTTGTTTTCAAAGAAAATAGAAGTTTTGGTAAACAAACAAAGTAGGGTATATAACGCGTTAGTTTACCTTGGGAAAATCTCTTTTGCTGTTTATCTGACTCATGTATACTTCTTAATGGTTAGGAAAACTATTATTCCCACGAATAACTGGATAGTATCATTTGTGCTTGTTGCAATAGTTATATCTTTATTTGTGGTAGTCATAAAGAAATTATTACCCACAAGTCTGTGGAGATTATTAGGTTTATGCTAAATTATTTGTAAAATGGAAAAAAAAGAAATTTTTATTAAACTACAAGACATTTTTCAAGATGTATTCGACAATGATCAAATTGAGATTACTCGTGAAACAGTAGCAGAGGATATTGAAGAGTGGGATAGCCTTGCTCACATTCAACTAATAAAAGAGATTACAAAAGTATTTAATATTGAAATCTCCTCAAAAGAATTTCTGTCTTGGGAAAACGTCGGAGTAATGTTGGATTCTATTGAATCAAAGATAGCTTAATCAAATGGCAACATCCAATAAGACAATAGCTAAAAATACCGCTTTTTTGTATATAAGGATGCTAGTTGTTATGCTAGTATCATTTTATACTGCTAGGGTTATCTTAAAATCGCTGGGAGCAACTGATTATGGTATTTATAATGTTGTTGGAGGTGTTGTGACAATGATGGCATTTTTGAACGGTGCATTAGGAAGTAGTACTAGTCGTTTTTTGACATATGAAATCGGTGCAAAGAATAAAGAGCGTCTTCGTGATACTTTTTCTGCTGCTCTAAATTTACACATATGCGTTGCCTTGCTTGTATTACTTTTGGGTGAAACCGTTGGCTTGTGGTTCTTTTATGAGAAACTTGTAATACCAGATGATAGATTATATGCTGCATGTTGGGTTTATCAGTTTTCGATTTTGACGATGATGGTCAATTTTACGCAGGTTCCATATAATGCATCGCTAATAGCTCATGAGAATATGTCTATATATGCGTATGTGGGTCTTTATGAAGCTTTCTCTAAATTGTTAATTGCGTATTTTATCACTATTTCCCCATTTGATAGACTTATTTTTTATGCTTCTCTATTAATGGTTAATAGCGCATGTATCCAATTGTTTTATAGGTTTTATACATCAAAACATTATTCGGAGTGTCATTTCCGAATGATACGAGATAAACAATTATATCATAAGTTATTAGGCTATTCAGGATGGGATTTATTTGGAAATCTGGCTTCAATATGTCAAGGTCAAGGTATGAATATTCTTTTAAATATATTCTTTGGCCCAATCGTGAATGCGGCTAGAGCTATTGCTGTACAGATTCAAAATGCTATTGTCCAATTTTCTAATAATTTCTTAGTAGCAGTAAGGCCGCAAGTTATCAAGCATTTTGCTGAAGGAAATTATGCTGGTATGTATGATTTGACTTTTCGTGCAGCAAAATATGCATATATGCTTTTACTTGTTCTGATTTTGCCAATATGTTTTGAAATTAATTTTGTATTACGGATATGGTTAGGAGGTTCTGTGCCCCAAGATACTAATCTGTTTGTAATTCTTGTGTTGATAACATATTTGTTTTCAATAATTCATACTGCATCAATTATGGCATATCATGCCATAGGTAGAATAAAAACAGGCAATCTTGTCGGTGGTTCCCTTATGATGATGTCGTTGCCAATAAGTTATTTTGTCTTAGAGGCGGGAGCTCCAGCATATAGCGTATATATAGCTATAATGATATGCAATTTTTTTAATATGTGTTTTACGTGGTGGAATATACATAGATTTGTTAAGTTTAGTTACGCTGATTTAATGATTAAAGTGTATGTACCTTGTATAGAAGTTACTATTCTTTCAATTGTTTTGCCTTTGTTTTTTGTTTTGAGTATGGAGGATAATCTCTTGCGTTTTTTGCTTGTTGTTATTTTTTCTGAAGTACTAACATTGTTTTTTATTTTTTATGTCGGAATGAAGTATAAAGAACGCAAAAGAATATTTGATTTGTTAAAAAATAAAGTTGTTAAAATGTATGGCACTCCAAAATGCTAAAGGCCAAGATATTCCTTTTATAGGATTAGGAACATTTCCATTTGAAGGGGAAGTGATGGCAAATATGATTAACAATGCAGTCATTGCTGGTTACAAGCTTTTTGATACTGCAGATGATTATCGAGGTGAATCTGGAATAGGTATTGCTTTGAAAAATCTTCCATTGGGTTTTAATAGAGAGGATCTTTTCCTTCAAACGAAGATATCCGATAATAATGCTCATAAAGATGATCCATTAACAGGTATTTTTTTTAATAAGAACAGTAAGTTTATGCAACGTCATACTGTCCATGAAATTGTTCATGAGAAAGTTTGTAATTCTCTCCGTGAGATGAATATCGATTACATAGACTCGTTGCTTATTCATTATCCATTTCCTGATTATATGGTAGATATTTGGGAAGAGCTTATTGACTTAAAACAGAGAGGTATTGTTAGATACATTGGAGTCTCTAATTTTCATGAATGCCATATTGATAAGCTTATCCATAGTACTGGTGTATGCCCAGATATTAATGAAATATATGTTAGTCCAATTGCCATTAAGCAGTCTATGGTTGAATATTGTAAGCTGCATGATATTCATATCATGGCATATTCTCCTCTTATGGATTTGGCATCCAGAAGGATAAATAGCAATATGTTACAGCCTATTGCAGATAAATATGGTAAGACTATAGCACAAATAATATTGCGATGGAATGTTGAGAGAAATTGTATTCCTCTCCCAAAATCTAAGAACCCAAATCGTCTTATCGAGAATTATAATATATGGAATTTCTCTTTGACCCCAGAAGAAGTGAATAACATATCTTCACTCAATTATGATTATCAATACCTTGTCGAATCCAAAATTTGTCCAGGAATATGAATGTTAAGAATATAATTAAAAGAAAGGTCGAAGCTTTTGTAAGACAAAGTGCTTGGTTTACAGAAGAGATGTTCCCAGACTGCCAAAAGTTTTGGCGTCATAATACTTTTAATTTAGACGTTGTTAATTTGGGATCCACTTCTGGCGTTTATGCTTTTAATTATGAAAGCTTGCCTCTTAAGGGTGCAAATTTTGCATTAAGAAGAAATCCTTTGTTTGCGGATTTACAGATATTAAAAAACTATGAGAGTTTTTTAAAACCTAATGCAACCGTGATTTTGCCTCTATGCCCCTTTTCGTCTTTGTCTGGGAGTTATCAATATTTAGAAGATCGCTTCTACACTTTAATTTATCCGAATTGTATTCCTTGTTTCTCGAAGAAAAAGCAGCAACAAATTATTAAGATAAAAAATAATCCAATACATTATTATCCTTTGTATGGCCTAGAAAAAGACATAATTGATTTTTTAAAAGATAAATTGGGTGTTAAAAAGCAGGATGCTCTTATGACAGAATACGATATGGAGCAAAATGCTATTAATAGGATGAATGGCTGGTTCAAAGAATTCTCTTTGAAAGATTTTTCCATGCCACTATCGTTAATTAATCAGGATGGTATTATAGATGCAGCGAATTATCTTAATGAGATAATTGTATTTTGCAAAGTAAGAGGTTTTCGGCCTGTTATGATTATCCCACCAGTTTACAATACTTTGTCTGCTCATATATCTGTGGATGCTCGCAAGATCTTATTTGATCAGATGATTTTAAAGATTGAAGACAAATCAGTGCCATTCATTAATTATTTAGATGATGATGAGTTCAAAAATGATAAGTCTTTATTCAAAGATTCATTTCTATTAAATGACAAAGGTGCTCGGAAGTTCACAAAAAGAGTTTTGTCTGATTTGAAGTTAATTTAGTACGATGAAAATAGGTATAATTACTTTTTGGGAGAGTACAGACAATTATGGGCAAGTTCTTCAGGCTTATGCTCTGCAGACTGTGTTGAAGAGACTGGGTCATGATCCGTTTCAAATTAGATATCCTTTGTCACTATCCCATCCGAAATGGAATACGCCACTTTGGAAAAGAATAATAAAAATAATATTGGTATATCCCTATCTTAAGAATATAAAAACATATTGCAAGAAAAGAAAAGACGCTTCTTTTGCTTGTCAAATTCAGAAAAAAAACATGCAGAGGCAATTTCCTGAATTTCGAAAAAAGTACATAAAATGTAGCGACTTCGTCTATTCTTCATATGAAGAGTTGTTATCAAACCCTCCACAAGCTGATGCCTATATTACAGGCAGTGATCAAGTTTGGACGATGTCTTTAGGTGTCACAGCAAATAGAGCGTACTTTTTAGATTTTGGAGCCCCCAAAATACGTAGAATATCTTATGCTGCAAGTTTTTCAATGTCTGTTTATCCAGAAAAATACAGAACGTTATTACGTGAGTTACTACGGAAAATTGATTGTTTATCAGTTAGAGAGTTTGAAGGTGTAGAAATTTGTAGAAACGAAGGGGTTTTTGCTCGATTGGTACTTGATCCGACTCTACTTCTTCCAAAATCGGTGTATATGGCATTATCTGACAATAGCCAAAAGAATGAGAAATTTGTTTATGTATATTCAATCAATATACGAAGACCGGAAGAGATGTACTGGGATGAAGTTAAATCTTATGCGAGAAAGCATAATGTTAAACTTATATCTACAACGTCTAGTGGTTATTTCCCAGGTCGGGAAGTACTGGATAATACAACATATACCTATGATACAATACCAAGTTGGATTAAACATATTTCAGAATCGGAATTGGTTGTTACGACTTCATTTCACGGTGTAGTATTCTGTCTCATTATGCATACGAATTTCGTATTTATACCTTTGCAAACCTCAAACTATGCTGGTAATAACAGGGTTACCTCTCTTTTGTCATTATTTGGTGTTCAAGGTAAAATTTGCTCTAAATCAAGTGATTTTGAATCGTGTGTTGAGATGTCTATAGATTGGAAAAGTGTGGATTTTGAAATAAACAAGCATAAAGAATCTTCTATTGAATTTTTACGAAAATCATTAGTGTAACGACAAAGTGATGAATAATATTATTGGTAAAGTTCAAAATTAGAGCTTAGATTTTATATATAATGAAAAGAATTTTGTTTATGGAACACTCTTTACCTCCTCATGAAGGAGGGACACAGAGGGTGACATATCTTTTATCCGAATATTTAAATAATAATGGTTTTGAAACATTCTATGCCTATTGGGGGAATGATCTAAATACAGTAAGTTCGGAAAGGAAGTTGCGCTATAACATAGAATCTCCTGCAAAGGAGAATATAGAGTTAATTTATCAGTATGTTTGTAATAATAAAATTGATGTTCTTATTAATCAAGATAGACATGAAGGTTTCTTATATGGTTTATTTAAAAAACTGCATGGGAAAGTGAAGATTATTCATTGCCTTCATTTGTCCCCTGAAACAGCTAATCAAGTAAGAAAAAATGATATTGGCTCAAAATTTAGAAGATTTCTTCAGACGATAAAGTATGGAATGCCGTATGATATTTATTGTGAACGTGAGATGTATAAATTGGTTGATAATTATGTCCTCTTATCTGAACGTTTTATAGAAGGCATGAAAAAGGTATATCGTATTGGTGATGTTTCAAAGATAAAGGCAATTTCCAATCCTTTGTCTTTCGATGTCTTTTTTAAAGAATCAGAGATAGAGCAGAAAAAAAAACAAGTATGTATAGTTTGTAGGTTTCAAGAAAAGCAAAAAAATGTCTGCTCTGCTTTGAGAATATGGAAGAGAGTTGAAGCCTTTAATAAATGTGATGACTGGACGTTGGTAATTGCAGGATATGGTCCAGACAAGAATAGAATATTGGCATATATAGATGAGTTACATCTTCAAAGAGTGAAATTCTTGGGAAAAGTTGATGATCCAATTGGTCTGTATAAAGAATCATCATTATTTATGATGACTTCAATTTACGAAGGTTTTGGAATGACTCTAACTGAAGCTTCACAGCAGGCTTGTATTCCTATTGCTTTTGGTTCATATGAGTCGGTTTATGATATCATTCATTCAGGTATTGATGGATTTATTGTTTCTGCTTTTGATGAAAAAGATTATGCAGAAAAAATGATTGAATTGATGATAAATGATAAAACACGTAAAAAAATGGCAATTTCTGCAATTATCAATAGCCAAAGGTTCTCAATAACCAACATTGCTTCAATGTGGTCTAATTTAATAAACAGTTAACAATGTGCATTTATACATATATTGATATATTCTTCTTTGTGTTATTTCTATTTGAAGTTTATCATCCTTCTAATGTAAAGTCTCGTCGACTTTTCTATATAGGTGGATTTATAGTGTTCTTTATTCTAGCATTTAGAGGAACTCATGTTGGAGGCGATATCGA
>JAEEGL013434043.1_pt1 | contig 10551 bp, 9 predicted proteins | sample 9134231 | NCBI WGS metagenome assembly JAEEGL01 (sample SAMN16246548, study PRJNA631951) | gut metagenome | biome: gut microbiome; feature: rumen; material: fiber-attached | host: Bos | place: Iran: Karaj | collected 2018-10
CCGCTTACCCCGCCTGCCAGCTCTGTATCGAAAATACGGGCTTCCACGGCACCCTCACTCACCCCGCAAGACAGAACCTGCGCCCCATTCGTATGAAAGTAGCAGGGCAGGATTGGTGGTTCCAGTATTCGCCTTACGGCTACTATAACGAACACTGCATCGTGTTCAACAACGACCATATCCCCATGAAGATAGACGCGGCCGTGTTCGGCAAGCTCTTCGGCGTGCTGGAGACCCTGCCGCATTACTTCGTCGGCTCAAACGCAGACCTCCCCATAGTCGGCGGCTCCATTCTCTCACATGAGCATTTCCAGGGCGGCAGATATACCTTCGCTATGGAAAAGGCTCCCGCCGAAACCGCGTTCGACCTGCCGCATTTCCCGGAGGTCAAAGCCTGCACAGTAAAGTGGCCTATGACCGTCATAAGACTGCAAAGCACCGGTACAAAGCGCCTCGGAGAAGCCTGTGACGCGGTGCTGCGCTGCTGGAGAGGGTATTCCGACCCGACCGTCGGCGTGTACGCGGAGACCGACGGAGTTCCGCACAACACCATAACCCCCATTGCGCGCAGAAAGGGAGACCTTTTCGAGTGCGACCTCGTCCTGCGCAACAACATAACTTCGGAGGACAGGCCGCTGGGCATATTCCACCCGAACCCGTCGCTCCACCACATCAAGAAGGAAAACATCGGCCTGATAGAAGTAATGGGTCTGGCTGTGCTGCCCGCAAGGCTTGCGCCCGAGCTGGAGCTGCTGGAAAAGGCAATGCTGGAAAAGACCGACATCTCCGGCGACGAAAAGCTCTCCGGCCATGCGGAGTGGCTGAAAGGCGTCATCGCCCGTCACCCGGAAGCGAACGAAGCCAATGCCGACGCGATACTCAAACAGGAGATAGGCGCGGTATTCGAGCAGGTACTGCTGGACGCGGGCGTTTTCAAGCGTGACGAAGCCGGACAGGCCGCATTCATGAGATTTATAGAGAAGGCAAGGGACTTTGTATGAGAAGCTGCGGTGTACTGATGCACATAACGAGCCTGCCGTCACCCTACGGCATCGGGACATTCGGCGAGCAGGCCGAGCGTTTCGTTGACTGGCTCATTTCGGCAGGGCAGGAGTACTGGCAGGTACTGCCGGTAGGCCCCACGGGCTACGGCGACTCGCCTTATCAGTCGTTCTCCACATTCGCGGGGAACCCTCTGCTGATAGACCTGGACGACCTGGTGAAGTCGGGTCTCATAACCGCCGCGATGTGCGATGCCGCGGACTACGGCGCGGACCCGTCATTCGTGGATTACGAGAAGGTCACCCGCACCAAGATGGAGCTGCTGCGAAAGGCGTATCTCAACTTCAGCGAGAACGCGGGGTATCTGGCTTTCGTGAAGGAAGAGGCCTGCTGGCTGGACGATTACGCGCTGTTCATGGCGCTGAAGGAAGAAAACGGAAACGTATCGTGGCACGAATGGAGCGACGATGTGCGGCTCCGTAAGCCCGAAGCTCTCAAAGCCGCGTCGGAGCGGCTCGCGAAGCAGACGGGCTTCTGGAAATTCCTGCAATACACGTTCTACGCGCAGTGGGACAGGCTCAAAAGCTACGCGAACCGCAACGGCATAAAGCTGATAGGCGATATTCCGATATATGTTTCCCCGGACAGCTCGGACATCTGGGCGAACACGGGGCTGTACGAAACGGACGCAGACTGCCGTCCGAAGCGCGTGGCGGGTGTGCCGCCGGATTATTTTTCCGCGACGGGGCAGCTCTGGGGCAATCCGCTTTACGACTGGGAGGCTATGAAAGCCGACGGCTACGCGTGGTGGATACGCCGTATCGGGAAGGCGGCGAAGCTGTACGACATCGTGCGCATCGATCATTTCCGGGCATTTGACACTTACTGGGCGATACCGGCGGGGGAGATGACCGCGGTGAACGGCAAGTGGGAGAACGGCCCCGGCATGGATCTTTGGAATGCGGTGCGTGAAGCGCTGGGCGAACCTCCCATAATTGCGGAGGACTTAGGCGACATCTTTGACAGTGTCAAGGAGCTGCTGAAAGCCTCGGGCTTTCCGGGAATGCGGGTGCTGCAATTCGGCTTCAATCCGGAGTTCAGCGACAATGACCACTTGCCGCACCGCTATCCGCAGAACAGTGTCTGCTACACGGGAACACACGACAACTCGACGGTGCTCGGCTGGTACAAGGCGGCGGACAAGAAGAGCCGCGCCATGTGCAGGAAGTATCTTAAACCCCGTCTTTTCGAGAAGATGAACCGCACCATGATACGCGAGCTGTACAAGAGTGAAGCGGGGCTTGCGGTAGTGCCGATGCAGGACATCATAGGGCTGGGGGACGAAGCGAGAATGAACATTCCCTCAACGCTTGGCGGCAACTGGAAGTGGCGTGCGCAGAAGAAGCACTTCACCGCGAAGAACGCGGCGTACATGAAGGATCTCGCGCAGACGTATTACAGGACGAACAACGGTCAATAAGCGGCAAAGCCGCATATTATAAACACAAAGGAGAAAAATCATCATGGACATCAAGGCAAAGATTGACGAAGTAGTAGCAAAGGTACAGGCAGAGCCCGACCTCATGGACAAATTCCAGAAGCAGCCCGTTCAGACAGTCGAGGGCATCATCGGTGTTGACCTCCCCGACGACATCATCAACGGCGTCGTTGACGGCGTTAAGGCCAAGCTCGGCGTTGACAGCGTCTCCGGCATCTTCGACAAGATCGGCGGCCTCTTCGGCGGTAAGAAAGATTGAGTTCAGTCGCTGACGCTCGAGTGAGAAGAGAGTCGCTTACGCTCGAGTTTGACGCCCTTTGAAAAGGGCTTGGCCTAAACTTTAAACGCTTCGCCTTGCAGATTCGTTAAGTAGTACGCCTTTACAAGGTTAAGCAATCGCAAACATAAAAAATTACTGCTCCTTTTGTCAGTCACAAAGGAGCAGTTTTCTTTTTACTGTACATAGCTGATGCACACAACAGGCGCATTACCTGCCCCCGCTGCAAGGCGGTGGGGTACCCCCGCGGTCAATCCGTCTGTTACATCCAGTAAAGAGCGGGTTTCAGCCTCGCAGCCCAGAGTAGGAGTACACATTACCGAATCTGCAAGGCGAAGCGATTGGGTCCAGCGTCACGCTGGCGCCGGCCGCGTAGGCCAAAAAATAATAATAATCTTCTCAAGCGCGTAGCGCGACTCTCTTCTAATTCAAGCCTTTCATGGTGAGGGAGATGCGGTTTTTCTTGGTATCGATGCCGAGGATGCGGACGTTGACGATATCGCCGACTTTGACGACTTCCAGCGGGTGCTTGATGAACTTGTTGCTCATCTGGGAGATGTGGACGAGGCCGTCCTGATGCACGCCGATATCGACGAAGGCGCCGAAGTCGGTGAGGTTGCGGACTGTGCCTTTCAGCTCCATGCCCTCTTTCAGGCTGTTGATATCGACTACGTCCGTGCGGAGCATGGGCTTCGGAAGCTCGTCACGCGGGTCACGGCCGGGCTTCATCAGCTCCTTTATCATATCCGTGAGCGTCATGGTGCCGACACCCGTTTCTTCCGCCGCCTTCGGGAGACCCAGCTTATTCACCGCCGCGTTTATCTTCTCCGCGGCAAACTTCGAGTTCTCGCCCTTCAGGTCGGCTTCCGTTACCCCCGCAAGAGAAAGCAGCTTTCTCGCCGCTTCGTAGCTCTCGGGGTGGACTGCCGTGTCGTCCAGCGGCTCCTTGCCGCCGCGCACGCGCAGGAAGCCCGCACACTGCTCAAACGTCTTCTTGCCGAGCTTTGCCACTTTCAGAAGCTCCTTCCTGTCAGTGAAGCCGCCGTTCTCCTCGCGGTAGGCAACGATGTTCTTCGCTATGCCCGAGTTTATGCCCGCCACATACGACAGCAGAGCCACAGACGCCGTGTTCACGTCAACGCCTACGTTGTTCACGCAGTCCTCGACTACGCCGCCCAGAGCCTCGGAAAGCTGCGCGGGCGGCATATCGTGCTGGTACTGGCCTACGCCTATCGCTTTCGGCTCTATCTTCACCAGCTCCGACAGCGGATCCTGAAGGCGGCGCGCTATCGAGACCGCACTTCTTACCGTAACATCATAATCCGGGAATTCCTCCTGCGCCAGCTTGCTCGCGGAGTAAACGCTCGCGCCCGCTTCGGAGACCACCATGTAGCTCACCGGCAGCCCCATGTCGTGTATCATATCCGCTATGAATACTTCGCTCTCGTGGCTTGCGGTGCCGTTTCCTATGGATATCGCGGTTATGCCGTACTTCTTTATCAGCGAAGTCAGCTTTGCGCGGGATTCGGCAGTCCTGTTCTGCGGCATAGTGGGGTAGACCACCGTGTGGTCAAGCACCTTTCCCGTCTCGTCAACAACGGCTATCTTGCAGCCCGTTCTGTAACCCGGGTCAAAGCCCATGGTCACCATGCCTTTCACGGGCGGCTGCATAAGGAGCTGGCGCAGGTTCTCGCCGAACACCTTTATCGCGGCGGTGCAGGCCTTTTCCGTCAGATCGTTGCGGACTCTGCGCTCTATGGACGGGTGAATAAGGCGCTTGTAGGCATCCGCGGCGGCTTCCTCCACAAGATCGGAGTTCCTGTTGCCCGCTTTGCCGGTGACGTAGCGGCTGTTTATAGTCGAGATCATCTCGTCGGTATCGACTTCCACGGCTACTTTGAGGACGCCCTCGCGCTCGCCGCGGTCAACCGCGAGTATGCGGTGCGTGGGTATCTTCGTGACGGCTTCGCGGAAATCGAAGTATATCTCATAGACCGACTGGTTCTCGGTCTCGGTATCCGTCTTCTTCGAGGTCAGCAGGGCATGGCGGTCATACAGCCCGCCGAGTATACGGCGTATCTCGGGATCGTCGGAGATGTTCTCCGCGATGATGTCGAGGGCTCCGGCTATGGCTTCCTCCGCAGTCGTGACGCCCTTTTCCTCGTTTATGTACTTCTGCGCCTCGGCTTCGGGATCGTCCTTGGACTGCGCGAGAATGAACTCCGCCAGCGGTTCGAGGCCTTTCTCCTTCGCGATGCCGGCGCGGGTCTTCTTCTTGGGCTTGTAGGGACGGTAGATGTCCTCCACGGCGGCGAGAGTCACGGCTTCCGCGAGATCCTTTTCTATCTCCTCGGTCATCTTGCCCAGGGATTCGATAGATTCGCGGACTTCCTGCTTGCGCTTTTCAAGGTTGCGCAGGTAGGTGAGGCGGTCGGACAGGTCACGCAGAACCACGTCGTCAAGCGCGCCTGTCACCTCTTTGCGGTAGCGGGCGATGAACGGTATGGTGTTGCCCTCGTCCAGCAGCTTTACTGCCGCTTCGGCCTGTGCGGGGCGTATTTTCAGTTCTTCTGCTATCTGTTTTACGATATCCATTTGTATCTCTCCATTTTTATATGTATAGTTTTTATATTATAGCACATATAGCAGAAAAAATCAATGGAGAAGAATATAAAAATTATCCGGAACTGTCCGGGACAATACCGGGGCGCGGGCTCCGCGAAAAAATCAGGAGCGGAGTAAACCGCGCAGATGTCATTGTATGTCCCGCCGAAGTGTGATATTATGTATAATAGAATAGTACCGGGAGGGGAAAACTATGACAGACAGAAAGAAATCATTCGTGATGTACAACGACTACATTCACCATTTCGAGATACTGCCGAAGGATGAGCAGGCAGATCTTATAATGCTGATACTCCGCTATACCAACGGTATGGAGCTGAATATGGAATCGGTCTCCGGCAGCGTGAGAATGGCGTTCTCTTTTATACGCCTCCGTCTTGACGAGGATTACGAGAAGTATCAGGAAGTATGCAAGAAACGTTCTCTTGCGGCTAAATCTGCAAAAGCAGGCAAATGCATACAAAAGCAGGCAAATGCAACTGATAATGATAATGAAAATGATACTGATAATGAAAATGATACTGATAATGAAAATGATAATGAGAATGATACTGATAATGATAATGAGAATGATACTGATACTGATATTGTTGTTGTTGTTGATAATGAATATGATACTGCTCCTGAAAATGTTGTTGTAGTTGTTGGTGAGAGTGAGGCGCAGCCGCTTACATCAGCGGCTGACGCCTGCCCTGACGGGCTGACAACAACAACGACAACGACAGGAGAGAAAGATTTTAATACTCCGACTTACGAACAGGTACGGAATTATTGCAATGAGAGGAATAACAGCATAGACCCGCAGAAGTTCATTGACTATTACAGTACCAACGGCTGGAAAGTAGGCAGGAACCCTATGAAGGACTGGAAAGCAGCGATCAGGGTATGGGAAGACAGGGATTCTGCCTCCGGAGAAGCCCATAAGAAGCTGACACAGCCGGTAAGACCCCGGGCAAGACCCAGCTACGATCCCGACGAGGTAGAAGCCCGGGTATTCAGGCAGTATGAGGGTCTGTAAAAAAATTCCGGTTTTTTGAAAATTTTTTTCGGAAACCTCTTGACAAATCCAATTTAATTTGATATAATTCATTTGTAAGCAAACGATTAGGTTCCGAAACAACGGAGCTTATATCGGAAAATGGATAATATCTGAAAGGAGATCTGAATTATGGGATTCTATGACAACAAGGTAAAGACAAGAGCAGGCGGCGAACTCGACCTCGCGGAGCTTAAAGGCAAGGTAGTGCTGGTGGTGAATACGGCAACGGGCTGCGGCTTCACACCGCAGTATGAGGGCATCGAGAAGCTCTACGAAAAGTACCATGAGCAGGGCTTTGAAGTCCTCGACTTCCCGTGCAACCAGTTCGGTCATCAGGCTCCCGGCTCTGACGAAGAGATACACGAATTCTGCACAGGCCGCTATCAGACGCAGTTCGAGCAGATGTCCAAGATAGATGTCAACGGTGAGACCGAGCATCCGCTCTACACATTCCTCAAGGAGCAGCAGCCCGATGAAGAGGTGGTAGGTCTCAAGAACAAGGCTGCTATGAATATGATAAAGCCCCTGAGCACGACCTGCAAGAAGCCCGGGGATATCAAGTGGAATTTCACGAAGTTCCTGGTTGACCGTGAAGGCAACGTCGTAAAGCGCCACGACCCCACTTTCAAGCCCGAGGATATGGACGCGGAGATCGCGGAGCTGATATGAACGGCAGCACAACCGACCCGCTTTCACTGAGGAATCAGCTCTGCTTTCCGCTCTACATCTGTTCAAAGGAGCTGACCGGAAGATACAACGCGGTGCTGAATGATATCGGGCTCACCTACACACAATACGTCGTGATGATGTATTTCTGGGAAATGGGCGGCGCAAGCGTCCGGGAGCTGGGAAAAGCCCTGATGCTGGACCCCAGCACCCTGACGCCGGTGCTGAAAAAGCTCGAAAGCAAGGGTCTGCTGAAACGCGGGCGCTCCGAGCAGGACGAGCGCGTCCTGAATGTAACACTGACGGAGCAGGGCAGGGCGCTCCGGGAAAAGGCTCTGCACGTCCCCGACAAGATACGCGCCTGCTGCGGCCTTACGGATGCCGAAAGCGAGCAGCTCGGCAGGCTGATAGGAAAACTCATTGAAAATATCACAAAAGGAGAATGAACCATGCTGAAAGAAGTTACTGCCGCAACGTTTGAAAATGAAGTATTACAGTCCGACAAGCCCGTGCTCGTTGATTTCAACGCCGACTGGTGCGGCCCCTGCCAGATGCTCAAACCAACGCTGGACAAGCTGGCGGAGGAGCTGGACAATGTGAAGGTGGTTTCCGTGAACATCGACAACGAGGACGAGATCGCGTACAAGTACAATGTATCGTCGATCCCGTGCCTGGTGATGTTCGAGGGCGGTGCCGAGGTAAGACGCAGCGTAGGTCTGAAACCGAGACCCGAGCTGATAAAGTTCATCAACGGCTGACGAAATACGGCAGGAGGGAACTATGTACGATATCATCATCATCGGAGCAGGCCCGGCAGGCATGACTGCCGCGATATACGCCAGACGCGCTTCAAAGTCCGTGCTGGTGCTTGAAGCCCTCACCTACGGCGGGCAGATAATCAACACTCCCGACATCGAGAACTATCCTGTCGCCGCCCATATCTCGGGATTTGAGTTTGCGACAAAGGTCTACGAGCAGGCGGAAGCTCTCGGCGCAGAATTTGTTTTCGAGAAGGCCGTGGGCATCACGGACAGCGGAACTTGCAAGAAGGTAAAGACCACCGAAAACGAGTACGAATGCAAAGCTGTCATAATCGCCACAGGCTCCGCGAACCGCAAGCTCGGCATCGAGGGCGAGGACGGCCTTGTAGGGCGCGGAGTGTCCTACTGCGCCACCTGTGACGGGGCGTTCTACCGCGGCAAGACGGTAGCCGTGGCAGGCGGCGGCAACACGGCTCTTGAAGACGCGCTCTATCTTGCTGACCTTGCGGAAAAGGTGTATATCGTGCATCGCCGCGACTCGTTCCGCGGAGACGAGACCACGGTGAACACGCTGAAACAGCGCTCGAACGTGGAATTTGTCTACAACAGCAACGTCACGAAATTAATAGCCGACAAGCGCCTCACCGCCATAGAAGTAACGGACAAGCTCACGGGCGAAACACGCGAAATCCCCGTGGACGGCCTGTTCGTGGCTATCGGCAGAGTCCCCGAGAACCGGGGCTTCGCGCAGCTCATAACCCTTGATGATGCCGGCTACATCTCCGCAGGCGAGGACTGCCTCACCAACGTCCCGGGCATCTTCGCCGCAGGCGACGGCCGCACCAAAGACGTGCGCCAGCTCGTCACCGCTGCCTCCGATGGCGCTGTCGCCGCTACCGCCGCCGTGCGATTTGTCGCTTCGCTCGAGTGAGAAGAGAGTCGCGCTACGCGCTCGAGAACGGGAACAAGAGTCGCTGACGCTTGAGTATGACGCCCTTTAAAAAGGGCTTGGCCTAAACTTAAATCGCTTCGCCTTGCAGATCCGGTAATGTGTACCCCTTTTGAAAAACTACCAAAATGCGTACCCCGAAGGAGGTGCGGAGGGCGACCGGAAAGCCCTCCGCGAAATAGAAGAGATTAACGGCTGCGAGGCACAGACTTTAAAAAGCAGAATTTAACAGACGGATTGACAGCGGGGGTACCCCGCCATAAAAAATACTGAAAAACGAAAACCGCTCCTTCTGAAATACAGAGGAGCTGTTTTTGTTGCTGTGTATTTATAACAAAATAATGATATAAATGTTAAAGTCGTGATATAAACCGCGTCAGTTTTGTGGTATATTGTAATTACCGTAAGGGAACAAAAACCAAAAATCTTTATTAAGGAAAGGACGATCATTATGAAATTAAGAAAGATCTTAGCATCAGTCGCAGCTGCAGCAGTAGCAGTATCCGCAATGGCAGTAAGCGCATTCGCTTATGACCTCAACAAAGACCTCAAAACAGGCTGGAGCGTAAGCACCACTGTCCCCGGTGAAGAGTTCGAGGGCGCTACAACTTCTTCCGTCTTCACTCTCACTTTCACAGTAGATGAGTCCCTCTCCGATATCGAAGGACATAACTACTGGTGCGTAAAGCCCATGATCAACGATACGGGCTGGCCGTTCATCAATAACCTCGTAGGCCCCGCTCTCTCCGAAGGCGGCGATTCCTACCCCGTAGAACCCGGTCAGACCGAAATCAAGTTCACTATCCCCGCTGAAGAGCTCGAACACCTCCAGGTTGCAGGTATGGCTTTCATGGGCCACGGCGTAACCCTCGGTTCGCTCACTTTCTCCGACAGCGAGACCCTCGCTCCCGCAGCAGCAGCTGAACCCGCTCCCGCAGCAGATGCAGCCCCCGCAGCCGATACCGCAGCAGCTTCCACAACAGCAGCTTCCGGTAACCCCGCAACAGGCGTTGAAGACCTCGGCGGCGCTCTCCTCGGTATGTTCGCAGCAGCAGGCCTCGCGTTCGCTTCCAGAAAAAGAAGCTGAACTCCACGCATAACTGAACCTCGCCAGAAAAATTTCAGTATATAAATCCTACCCGGAAAAGCCTCCCTTTCCTCCGAAAAGGAGACTTTTTCGTTTTTTATGAGTTCCCGAAGCTGTAAACGGAACAAACAGCCCCCTTACAAATAGAAGTATCTGCCAACAGCGAACCCGAAGGGTGTGGTCACTGCACGATGCAGTGAGTGACCGCCCAAAAGCGCGCACGACGCGCGCAATTAAGCGGTCAACGGCGATTTGGAAAGCCCCACAAAAATGCAGTATCTATCGGCTGTGACCGAAGGGTGTGGGGCGAACGGAAAGCCCCACAAATATTGAGCAGAAAAAAACGGCTGCGAGGCAGAAAACATTAACTAGTTGAGTGTATCAGACGGATTGACCGCGGGGGTACCCCGCCGGAAAGCCCCCTTGACAATTGTAGAATAAAACGGCTGCGAGGCAGAAATTTACCCTTTGCTGGATTTATCAGACGGATTGACAGCGGAGGTACTCCGCCGGTCACCCCACCGCGTGCGGTAGAAACGCTCCCGGTATTCCCCCGGAGTTACTTTCGTAAAACTCTTGAATACACTGATAAAATGGCTCTCCGTCCCGAAACCAAGATACTGCGATATGTCCGAACACGGGTAGTC
>JAEEGL014083802.1_pt1 | contig 10551 bp, 11 predicted proteins | sample 9134231 | NCBI WGS metagenome assembly JAEEGL01 (sample SAMN16246548, study PRJNA631951) | gut metagenome | biome: gut microbiome; feature: rumen; material: fiber-attached | host: Bos | place: Iran: Karaj | collected 2018-10
ATACTTTTGCTAATTTGCGTATCGACCCTAAAAAAATATTAGAATCTTCTGCTTTTGATGATACCAAAGTGGAAAATACATGCCCATTTTTGTATGACTATAATGTTTATTTAAATTATTTAACATTTAAGAAAATTCTTGAAAAGAATGCTAATGCAGAAGCTAACGAAACAACCTTAAAAAATATTGATGGTTTTATTAAGGACTACGAAAAATTAGATGAATTATTTAATTCTTTAAAAAACAATTTAAGAAGTAGTGTGGAAGCTGTCGGTGGTATTAATTCGACAGAGATTAAGAATTTAATTGAAAAATATCGTGATTTAGAAGAACGTTATGAAAATTTGTATGCAAATAATGAATACAAAAATTATGATATGACCGAACTTGAGAATGCAAAGAAAAAAGCAAATGGAAATTGGATGAAAAAAGACGGAGAAATTATTTTAGAAAAGAATGTTGTGTTAAAAGATGTTGAATCGGTAATCGCAGATTATGAAACTGCATTCAATAATTTAAAGCCTAAAAACACATCAATCGAAGAGGGAAACAGTAATCTTGGTAACAAAAAAACAAATAAGGCATTGTTGCTTGGAATGTCACCGGTTTTGCTTAGTATTATTATCGTTTCGGTTTTGGCAGCATTATCTTTTGGTTATATTGGTATTGATGTTGTACTTAACAAACGTCGCACGCAAACGAAAGGTCAAAGCAAAGTTAAGGCCGAAGAACAAGTATCAACACCAGATGATGAAACGTATATCTAAAAATTCTGCTTTACAAATCAATTTTAATGTAGTAATATAACAGATATTGTGGATTTATCAGCGGGGAGGATTAGTTTTTGAGTAAAGTCGATGCGATTGAGGTCGAAGGCGTTGTCATTGAAGTGATGCGTAATGCGAAGTTCAAAGTCAAATTGTCGAATGGTCATGTTATCATGGCGTACTTATCCGGAAAACTTTACAAGAATAACATAAAAGTCCTTGAGGGTGATATGGTTAAGTTGGAAATTTCACCATATGATTTAAACAACGGCCGTATTACTTGGCGCAGTAAATCTGTAATTGATAACGGAGGAAATGGACAATGAAAGTGAGAAGTGGAGTAAAACCAATTTGCAACAAATGCAAGGTTATCAAGCGTAATGGCACTGTAATGGTGATTTGTGAAAATCCCAAACATAAACAACGTCAACCGCGTCCGTCCAAATCACCGCGATAAGACAAAAATTCTCGCACACCCCGCGCGGCAATTTTGGGGTGTGCGTTTTATAGATTAATTAAAAAAAGGAGAAAATAATGGCAAGAATTAGTGGTGTGGATATACCTAAAGACAAGTGTATTAAATACGCTTTAACGTATATCTATGGCATTGGTGAGAAAACGGCAGATAAAATCTGTGCTGAATGCAAGGTCGATCCAACTATTCGCACAAAAGATGTGCCGGAAGCAAAAATTAACGAGATCAGAACTTATATTGATAAGAATTTAAAAACGGAAGGTGATTTACGTCGCGAAGTATCTTTGGATATTAAGCGTTTAACCGAAATTGGTTGTTATCGTGGTATTCGCCATCGTAAAGGTTTACCTGTTCGTGGTCAATCAACTAAACAGAATGCGCGTACGCGTAAAGGTCCCAAGAAAATGGTTATCAGGACCAAGGCATAAGGAGTTAGGAGGAAATAAATGGCAGAAGCAAAATCTAATGCACCGATGAAAAAAAAGCCGGCCACCAAGCGTAAAGCAAAAAAAACTTTAAATGCAAAGGGTAAGGCTTACATCAATGCATCATTCAATAACACAATTGTAACTTTGACCGATGACCAAGGTAACGTAATTAACTGGGCTAGTGCGGGTGTTGCCGGTTTCAAAGGAAGTCGTAAATCAACTCCATTCGCGGCACAAACTACTGCGGAAAAAGCGGCAGCTACAGCCAAAGAAATGGGTTTATTAAAAGTCGATGTTTTTGTTAAAGGGCCCGGAGCTGGTCGTGAAAACGCAATCCGTGCACTGAATCAAGCAGGTTTGGAAGTGTTGTCGATTACCGATACTTCACCCGTTGCTCATAACGGTTGTCGACCACCAAAGAGAAGGAGGAAATAATCATGGCGAAATATGTTGGACCAGATTGTCGTCTTTGCCGTCGTGAAGGTTGTAAATTATTTTTGAAAGGCGAACGTTGCTTATCAGCAAAATGCGCAATGGAAAAACGTCCGGTTGTTCCAGGACAACACGGTTTAGCGCGTAAAAAAGAAAAAGAATACGGTACCCAATTGCGTGAAAAACAAAAAGTAAAACGCGCATATGGTTTACAAGAAAAACAATTCCATGCTTTGTATGAAAAAGCAGCTAATTCAAAGGGTCGTACTGGTGACAATTTGTTGTCATATTTGGAACGTCGTTTGGACAATGTTGTTTATCGTATGGGAATTGCTGATAGCCGTAGTGAAGCACGTCAATTAGTTTCACACGGACACATTACTGTTAATGGTAATGCGGTCAACATTCCATCTTATTTAGTGGAAAAAGGCGATGTAATTGCCATTAAAGAAACTAAAAAGGATTTGGAAATTTTCAAGGTTTTGAAAGACCAAAAAATGAGTTTGCCGAAGTGGTTGGAATTTTCGGGGGCTAAATTGTCCGGTAAAGTTTTGGAGTTGCCAACTCGTGAAGATATTGATTTGAACATTCAAGAAAACTTGATTATTGAGTTGTATTCTAAATAAAATGTAATTTGAAAGAAGGGAGAAATTTATTATGTTAAAAATGGAATTAATGAAACCGAAAATTACGGTTAACGAAAGTACCGGAGCAAAAAGTGCACACTTTATTATTGAACCTTTGGAACGCGGTTATGGTACGACTTTAGGCAATATGATTCGTCGCGTTACTTTGGGAAATTTGCCTGGCACTGCGGTTACCGCAATCCGTATTAACGGTGTCAATAACGAGTTTTCAACAGTGAAGGGTGTCGTCGAAGATGTTACTGACATTGTCTTGAACGTAAAAAGTTTGATTTTGAAAGCTTTGACCGACGACTTGAGTTACACAACCACAATGCATATTAACAAAAAAACGGCTGGACCGATTTATGCTAAAGATATTGAACATGATAGTTTGATTGAAATTTGCAACCCTGATTTGGTGATTGCAACTTTGGATAGTAACACTGAATTCAAAATGGAATTATCAGTTGCACGTGGTCGTGGTTATGTCGTTGCGAAAGACCAAAAAGGTGCTCATGACAGCATTGGTTACATTGCTGTGGATAGCCTTTATAGTCCAGTAGTAAAATGCAACTATTTTGTTGAACCAAGCCGTGTTGGTGGTGATATGAACTATGACAAATTGACTGTTGAATTAACCACCAATGGTAGTGTTGAAGCCAAGGAAGTTGTGGCTTTGGCGGCTAAATTAATTCAAGACCATTTGACATTATTAATCAACATGGTCGAAGGTATGGCGGGACACAATACTTTCGTGGAAAGTAAAGAAGAAACCGTCGAAAAGATTTTTGAAACCAGTATTGAAGATATGGAACTTTCGCCACGTAGTGCTAATTGCTTGAATCGTGCTAATATTAAAACGATTCGCGATTTGACCAGTAAAACTAAGGAAGATATGTTGCGTGTTCGTAATTTGGGTTCAAAGAGTCTTGATGAAATTATTTCTAAATTGGCAAGTCTTGGCTTGTCGTTGAAATCATCAGAAGAGGAGGGGAATTTTTAATGAAACCAGCGAAATTAGGACGCGAAACTTCGCAGCACATGGCTATTTTGCGTAACCAAGTTTCTACGTTGTTTTGGACTGGACGTGTTTCAACCACATATGCACGTGCAAAGGCTACGGCTGCTTTAGCAGAAAAGTATTTGACTTTAGCGATTAACACTTACACCGATACCGTAACAACGGAAAAAGAATTTACTGATAAAAAAGGTGTTAAAAGCAAACGTAAAGTTTTGGTAGATGGACCGAAAAAATTGGTAGCTCGTCGTGAATTGATGGCAGGTCTTTATGATTATCAAGAAATCCGCAGTAAAGATGAAAGCAAAAAAAGTTTTGAAAAACGTACACAACACATTAACCACCCAATCATTGAAAAAATCTTTAATGAATTGGCACCGAAATATGCTAAACGTATCAAAGAAGTTGGTAGTGCTGGTGGTTACACTCGCGTATTGAAAACAGGTATTCGCAAGGGCGACGATGCAATGACCGCGATTGTTGAATTAATCTAACTGACTTCATCAATCCGGACTTCTCCACAAAGCACATCATTGTAGGAATAAGAAAGACATGGAATTCGTTCCGTGTCTTTTTCTTTGTGTTTTAAACGGACAATGAAAACGCTGGGAAAAGTGTTTTCGATGGTGCCGGCGTATTTTGAAACGCGCTTTCGTCCACGGCAAACTGACATGTTAATATCTTTACCTAGCATAGCATGGATTTTCGCTTTAATGGCTTCGATTGATTGAGTTTTTTTACGCATACTTCAATTATTGACCAAATATATTTTTGTTATAGGGGGAAATTATATATGGAAGTTTTGATGGAAAATTTAGTTGAACAGGAGTTAGTATCTTTGGAAAATGTGCGATTAAAAACTGAGCACAAAATCCAATTACCGGAAAATGCGAAAAAGGTTGTTAGTGTTAACAGTCAATTGATGGGACAAAATATGCAGGTTAACGAAAATGAAGTTACATTAACGGGAAATTTTGTAACACGTTTGGTTTTTATTAATGAATTTGATAAATTTGACAGTCAAGATTTTACCGAAGCTTTTGAAAAGAAAATTGTAATTAAAGATGCTGGTAACAGCAATCAGATTTGGGCTTTGGCAACTTTGGTTGAAAGCCAATGGCAGGTGCAAGATAATCAAGTGCTTGTTGAAAATCTGGTTGATGTAAATGTGCAAGGAGTTAGGACTCGTGATATTCAGGTAGTTAGTGATTTGACTGGTGATGTTGAAGTGCGTAAAGCCGAACATCAAATTTTAACTTTTAGTACCTTGGTCCAAGATAAATTCGAAGTTAATGAAAATATTGGTTTAGATCCGGCCTGTGAAGGCGTATTGGGTGTTGATGTTAACCCTAATTTAAAAGAAATTAATACAACAGATGGTAAGGTTAATTTAAAAGGTGCTTTGGTTGTAAAAATTCTTGGAATTAAAACAGTTGATAATGTTAGCGTGCCTTATAACACGGAACATGAAATTGATTTTTCCAAAAGTATTGTCGTTGAAGGGGCAACTAATGAAGATTTAGCAATTGGTTCTCTTGTTGTTAATGCGGTAGAAATGCATATTGAAAATACTCAACAGGGTGCAGTTTTGGTTTTAAAAGTTACGTTGACATTTAATGGCTATGTTTACGAAAACCATAAATTTAACACGGTGGTAGATGCAATTTCTTTTGATAAAGAATTGACATTGGAAACTGCACCAATGAATTATGTTGAAGTACTTCCACAGGTTAGTACAACGGTAGATATCGAAAACAATATTAATTTGGCGCCAGATTCACCGTATATTGCTCATGTATTAGCGGTTGATGGTGCGTGTGTTAATCAATTACAAGTTAATGCTGCCGATGGTAAAACCATGTTGGAAGGTGTTTTGGCATTAAATTTGTTGTTGGAAAACGAGGAACACGTAGTTACAGGTGAACACTATGAGATACCGTTCCAAACACATGTACGTATGGATAATTTAGACCGAGATTATGTTGTGAGTGCGACGGTAGTTCCTTTGAACGTTAATGCCAAGGCGCGTCGCGGTACGGAACTTTTAATTGATGCTCAATTAGGAGTGTCAATCCAGGCTAGTACACAAAAACAAATTACGGTTGTTAATAATTTAAAGGAAGGTGCCGAAAAAACTGATGATGGCAGTGCAATTCGCATTTACATTATTGGCGAAAAAGAAAATTTGTGGGATTTAGCTAAACGTACTAATTTAAGTTCGGCGGAACTATTACAACAAAATCCTAACTTGGAAAATGGTTGTACACCGGGTGAACGCATTGTTGTTTACCGTCACGAAAATGTCAATTTATAACTGTAAAGTTAGAGCATTGGTGACGACACAGACTGAACTCAAACTCATGGCGGTGGCTGCAATCATTGGGTTGAGGGTCATGTGTAACAAAGGATAGAAAACACCTGCCGCCAATGGAATACCCAATAGATTGTAAATGAACGCCCAAAATAATCCGATTTTTATGTTGCGCATGGTACGACGACTGATTTGTAAAACCTTGACTAAGTCATCTAATGAGTTTCGGATTAATATAATTCCTGCGGCTTCAATCGCAATATCAGTACCACTGCCAATCGCAACGCCAACATCTGCAACTTGCAAAGCGGGAGAATCATTTATTCCGTCGCCGACCATTAAAACTCGATGGCCGGCTTTTTGCAATTTAGTTACTAATCGATATTTTTCGGTTGGCAAAACGTTGGCAATAACTTGGTCGATGCCTAATTTTTCCGCAAAGGCGGTAGCGGTAGTTTGGTTATCGCCGGTCAACATGATAACGTGCAAACCCATTTGTTTTAATTTTTGAATTGCAGATGTACTGTCGGAACGAATAGTGTCAGATAAGGCAATTGCGCCAATCAGTTTATCGGTGGTGGCGCAAAGTACAGTTGTTTTGCCTTGCAGGGCGTATTGTTCAGTTAAATCAATGGCTTTTTGGCGGTCGGCTTTGTGAAGGTATGGTGCAATGAATTTGGCATTTCCAAGATAAATTTGGCGGTTACCTAAATCGGCTTGAAGACCTTTGCCGGGAGTTTCACGGAAATTATGAATGTCAAGAAAGGTATTATTGTCAGATGCTGCAACAATTGCTTTAGCTAACGGATGATTACTGTAACGTTCAATACTGGCGTAAATCTGTAAAAGATTATTTTGATTAATGTTACCTTGTAAAGAACAAATGTCAGTAACTTGTAAAACGCCATTAGTTATTGTACCAGTCTTGTCGAGAATAACGGTATCAATCTTGTTGTGATTTTCTAGGTGGGTGGCGTTTTTGATTAAAATGCCGAACTTGGCGGCTTTGCCGGTGGTAATCATGACCGCTAAAGGTGTAGCTAAGCCCAGTGCGCAAGGACAAGAGATAACTAAAACGCTGATACTAAAATTAAACGCGGTGGCAAAATCACGGCTAACTGACCACCAAATAATTAAAGTAAGCAGTGCAATACCGATGACAATTGGTACAAAAATACCACTGACTTTGTCGGCCAAACGTGCGATAGGTGCTTTTGAATTACTAGCTTGGTGGACTAATTTGATAATTTGTGACAGTGTCGTATCTTGACCAACTTTAGTTGCACGAAAGGTAAAGGTGCCGTTTTCGTTATGTGTGGCAGAAATTACTTTGTCGCCTGTGTTTTTGGTTACGGGCATGCTTTCGCCCGTAATGGCGGCTTGGTTTAATAAACCAGAGCCGTCAAGAATAATTCCGTCTACAGGAATTATATCGCCTGGTTTAATTAAAATGATGTCATTTACGGCAACGTCGCTGACGGCAACGGTTTGTGGTTTACCGTCTTTAATGACGGTGCAGGTTTGTGGCGCTAACTGGATTAATTGATTTAGGGTATTAGTAGTGTGAACTTTAGCACGTAATTCAAAGTATTTACCCAGTGCGACCATAGTGACAATCGTGGCTGCGCCTTCAAAGTAAAGAGCGTGATTTGTTGCGTAGCCAAAAGCATTTAAAATTAGTACAACTATGCCGTAGATGTAGGCGGCACTGGTGCTGATTGCAACTAATGTGTTCATGTTGGGGACAAATTTAAAAAGTGCTTTAAAACCGTTGGTAAAAAATTGGAAATTTAAAATTAAAATTGCGGTTGTTATTGTTAGTTGAATCATGCCAAAAAGCAATGTATGTTGTGTGTTATGCATAGTTGCCATCGCGAATACTAACAGTGGCAACCAGAGAATTAATGAGACTATTTGTTTATAGAGTTTTTTTTTAATTGTTGTTGGGTGCTTGTGTTAGGGTTGTGGCTGTTGTGTTCAGTCGCACCGTAACCGATACTGGTAACGCGGTCAATAATGGCTTGCGCTGTGATATTATCGTCGCATTCCAGTGTCATTGTTGCCGAAACTAAATTAACATTGACTTTATGTACGCCACGTATTTTGCTGACAGCTCTTTGTACGTTTTGCTGACAACTGGCGCATGCCATACCGGTAATTTTAAATTCGCGATACATATTTTCTTTATAATACTTTGTTGTTAGTCTGTAAAGTTTTTTGTAAAAACATACTAGGAATATTGACAAATTGCGCCTTTTTTGGTAACATAAATGCTGATATCTTGACAAAAAATAAATAAGATAAAAGAGGGGAAAATGAAAAATTTATTTTTAACAACATGGCAATGGTTTAACGAAGATGGCACACCAGGGGCTTACTTGTGGGCTGTTTTAACTTTGGTGGCCGCGATTGTTTTTACTACGCTGGGTGTGATGATTTGGCGACTGGGTCGTAGATGGCGTATTAAAAAAATGGAAGCATCAAATAACAACAAGACAACGCCTGTTGTTAATCAAGACCAGGTTTCGCCAGCAACTTTTGAAAAACGAGTTGATAATCAACAGTTGGAATTTTACGACCCAAGTAAGGCGAAAGAAGAAGCGGAACAAATTGAAGCACAACGTCGTGCCGAAGATGAAAAACTTCAAAAAGAAGAAGAACGTTTGCAAGCAATGATGCAAGAGGAAGAACGTAAACGCAAAGAATTAGAAGCTAAAGAACGTGCGTTTGAAGAAAAACGTCAACGCGAAGAAGAAGCACGTATGGAACGTGAACGTCAAGAAGCTGAACGCCTCGCTGAAAAAGAACGGATTCGTGCGGAAAAAGAAGCTGCTAAAGAAGCCGCAAAAGAAGCAAAACGTAACCGCAGCAACAAAAATGTTAATGATTTCTTTTTACAAGATGAAGATGATGCCGACGCGTTCAATTTTGACCAAGATGAATCCATGGAAAATAATAACAACCATGACGATGATGCTATGATTTTTTGGAACCAAACCGAAGATGCTAATGAAAATAAAACGGAACCAGTGATTGTACCGACTGCGCCAGCTGTGCCGGCAGCTGATCCGCGTTTGGAAAAAGTTATGGCGGAATTGGAAAGTCAGAAACAGGCTGAACAGGAACGTTTCGCTAATTTAATGGCTGAATTAGAACAACAAAAACAAGAAACTGCTCGCTTACAAAACGAATTACAATCAAAAGAAAAATCCGAAGATTTGATTGCACAGGCTAAAAAAGAAATGGAACAAATGATTAAAGATAGCCAGGATCAAATTAATAATATTGAAAAACAAGAAAAGGCTGAAAACAAACGTAAAGAAGATAAAGATTTACTCCAAGAAATCAAAAATGTTTTGGCGGCAGAACGTGAAGCACAAGAACAGCGTTTACGTGAACAAGAAAATAGTTTGGCCGCAGTTATTACGGCCATGGAAAACGAACGTCGCGCCAAAGAAGAAAATGCTTTAAACGCAGAACGTGAAGCGCAAAAAGAAGACGAATTTGTCAAAATGCAGAATCAATATCAGGAAGCTATTTTGCAAATGCAGGAAAAATTCCAAAAAATGCTTGATGATGCAAATGCGCAAAAACAAGCACAAGTAGTTGAAGCAGCGTCTGTAGAACCAAAACAAAATGAATATCAAGTTCAGTTGGAACGCGAACGTGCGGAAACCGCAACTTTAATTGAACAAATGCAACGTGAAGTTGAGAAATTGAATGCTGAACGTGAAGCCGAACGTCAAGAGTATGAAGAAAAACAAAAAGCATTAAATGCGACAATGGAAGAAGCGTTACAAACACAACGCAATGAATTTGAACAAGCACAACAACGTGTTGCCGAAAGTAATGTTGCTAACGTTGAAAAAATCTTAAAAGATATGGAAAATCAACGTTTGCACGAACAGGAAATGTTTAACAATATTTTACGTGAAATGGCGGCTGAACGTGAAGACAATAACCAATTAAAAACATCGCTAGAGCAAATGGTTCGCGATAGTGAAGCTCGTATCGACAAATTGGAAAATCAAACATTACCGCGCGGTTTGGATGAAGAGTCAATGGCATCTTTGAAAGAAGTCTTGTCTGCAGAACGTGCAGAACAAGAAAAACGTTTGGAAGAATATCGTAATGAAATTGCTAATTTACGTGAAACTTTGGCGAACGAACGTGCTAATAAAGATGGTGATGATGATAACGATGATGCTGGTAACCAAACAGTTTACACAGCACATGATGCAGAAGCTGATGAAATGAATGCTCGTATTGAAGCTATGCAAAACGAAATTCAACACTTGAATGAGTTGCGTGAATCCGAACGTGCTGAATCAGAAAAACGCCATGCAGAATTATTAGAAGCATTGAATCGTACGATTGTCACCGGTGAAAATGCACAAAAACCAGAAACACAACAAGTTGAGCGCGAAAACGTCGAACGTGTTTTGAACGATTTGGAACAACAAAAAATTGCTGAACAAGATCGTTTTGCGGATA
>JAEEGL014571171.1_pt1 | contig 10551 bp, 11 predicted proteins | sample 9134231 | NCBI WGS metagenome assembly JAEEGL01 (sample SAMN16246548, study PRJNA631951) | gut metagenome | biome: gut microbiome; feature: rumen; material: fiber-attached | host: Bos | place: Iran: Karaj | collected 2018-10
ATACAGTTAACCAGGATATCCTTACCTTCAGTCAGTGCATTCTGCCCTGCTTTTATGTGCCCTATGCTGTTTTCTGATATCGCATTTGATGACATTTCTTTATAATAACGGCAACCTCACATATCACTGCCGGTTTCATTCCTGTTTTCTATATCTAATCCCACGATCAGTTCTTTCTTCTTACTTAACAAACCAATCTCAATCACAGCAATCCTCTTATGCCGATTGACCTTCTTTATTATTCTCTCCATATCGACCAAAGGCCCTGTTGTTATATGAACCCCATCTTCGTCCTTATATCCGTAAGATATATCAAATATATGGTCTTTCCCGCAGAGTCTATCCAGTATCTTCTCTTCCTCTTTACCGAGGGCAACGATATTCTCATCAGGATCTGAGCTAAATAATAACGCTCTTATCTCCTTGTTTTTTCGTAAGTTTGTACTTAAACGTTCGTCATCCTCTGTATCAATGAATACATACCCTGGGAAAAGGCTCCTTGCAACTATCCTATATTCCCCATCGTATTTCTTAAGGCGGTTGACCATTAGTATATAAGCTTCTTCTCCCGGTCGAATAAACCGCTCTTCTATTTCATTTTTCAGAGTTTCTTCCAACCCTTCCCGGGTGAAGATCGCATAAAGTGCCATTTCTAGTACAGCCTACGTGATATGGTATCATGTATAAGTAAAATTGTCTACTACATGGGACTATCGAACCCACTGGCAAGCCCATGAGGTTCTTGCTTTCAAGTGTTGTTTAATGCCGTACATCATTTTCAGACCTTGGGTATTGAATTTCTTATCTCCCCTTCCGAAGTCCCTCATTCCCTTTTTCGGGTTTCGTAATACTTTCTATCATATGTTCCGCATATTAAGGTATCCTTTTTGAGCCTCCTTCCCATTATCGCACTACTCAACATTCTTCGCAAGCCACTCATAATAACGCCGATCAAAAGCCGAATGAGTGGATCCGCAGGGATTACTATACCAGTATCTACGTCTCATTTTTCATCTAACAACCGCTTTAGTGCCTCTTTGTCCGGCAGTACCGTTTCAAAACGGCTTGCAAAAATTTGCGTATTATCCTCCGGCAGTGTTAGTTCCACAATAGCTTCATCCTTATCTTTACATAGAAGAACACCTATTGTCGGATTTTCCTCCGGTAATTTAATCTTACGGTCATAATAATGTACGTACATCTGCATCTGCCCTATGTCTTGATGCTTTAGTTCACCGATTTTAAGATCAAACAACACGAAGCATCTTAATATCCGGTTGAAAAATACCAGATCCACCTTGAAATGTTTTTCATCAAAGGTAAATCTCACCTGCCTGCCAACGAATGTAAAACCTGTGCCAAGCTCCAACAGAAAAGTCTGTAAGTGATCAATGATCCGATTCTCCAAATCCGTCTCAGAGTATATGGCCTTTTCCGGTAAACCAAGGAACTCCAGTACATACGGATCCTTCACCGCATCCGCTGCTGTTTCAATAATCTGTCCTGCTTCGGCAAGTTTTTTAACCCCATCCTTATCTTTGCTCATTGCAAGACGTTCATACAGGGCACTGTCATATTGCCTCTTCATTTCTGCAAGGCTCCAGTCATTCTTCACTGCCTCGATCTCATAAAAATGACGCTCATCAACATTTTCAATCCTCATGAGCTTCAAATAATGAGACCAGCTAAGATAAAACCTGCGTCCGCTGTCCACTTGTGGGTATTCTCTGAATTGGGGAAACACTGTTTCCCCAATTTGATCCTGGGAATATATTACATAGAAACGCCGCATCAGCTTGAGATTATCGGCAGAAAATCCTTTTCCAAATTCGACCGTCAGATATTCTGACAATTCCTTAAGCAGGTATTTCCCATATTCTGCTCGGTCTGCACCGTTTTGTTCCTCAAGAACTATTCTTTTCCCAATCTCGTAGTAGGTATAAACCATTGTGAGATTTACGGATATCTTAACGCTGTTTCTGGCCTGCTGTAAAAGCGCTGCAACCTGCTGTAAAAAGTCTTGTTTTATTTCTAACTCTTTCGCCATGTTCCACCTCTGTCAGATTGGCTCCACATGTTGAGTCAACTCGACGTACAAATCCTGTCCTACTTGATAGGTGCCAGAATCATACGGCTATCGGTCATATCTGTTTAAGCAATCATGAAGGAATCCGAACATATCAAATAAAGTGGTCTTACCATTCCCCTATGACAAAGCCCTGAGTCACTGCCATCTTAAAGTCGTAAAGTGCTTACTCAAAACCATATATGTAGCCTTAAACCTTCCACCTACACAACCCCCTCATACAAAAGCTTCCCCCCGATCCTTACTTCCTCCACGCCGGGTTCTTTTGTTTTATTGAAGCTAAAGCTCAACAGGTAGCCGGTATCAAGGCCATAGGAATCCAGGTAATCCATGATCTGTTCCTCGCCCTTTGCGTTGTACCGCTCACCATGCCAGATCTTAAGTTCAATGATATATCGTCTGCCTCTGTAATGTATTACTACATCCATCCTTCTCCGGTCTCTGGTACGGTCTTCCACACTGTAGGTTCCGATACCGTTGATGATCGGTGATATATATGTAAGGAATTTCTCCCGTCCTTCTTCCTCTATGAATCTTTTTTCGGCCTTTTCATCGTTAAGATTCCGAATATATTTTTGTGTTTCAATAAAGCGTTCCATGATCAGAGGCACATTCAGCTCCCCGTTTTCAATAAACGCAGGCTTGTTATCAAGCGCATCCTCGCGCATTTCATCGGCGAATTTGCTCTCACCGACATAGTACTTATAGAGCCTCATTTCGAATATTCTGTTTGCTACGGCAACGGTGTTATGATCATTGATAATGAATCCGTACATCATGAGCTGTTCCTGCTCTCTGTTATCCGGAAGATACTCTATGATCTCACCTCTCAGTAATATACGCCTCAGCTGGTCTCTCAGCTTTTTATAATTCTCAAGCTTGCTCATCAGGGAGTCAAACAGCGTGTTCTTTTCCGTGACAAGGATTTTTATCGCTGTCTCAACGCCCTCATCCGTCCAGGCATCGGAAAGCGTTTCAAACGTTTCAGGTACAAGACGCTCCGATATCAGCTGGCATATACGACTGACAAGAAAAGGGTATCCGTTGGTATATCGTCTGATCTTATTTGCGATCAATCCCGTATCCATCCCGGTATGATGATCCGCCTCGTAATCGTTAAGCATTTCCCTGATGCCATCCTCCGGAAGGCTCAGATCCAGCGTAAAATCAGAGGCAATGTTCCATGGACTGTTTTCCTTTGATTCATCATCCTTTCTGATCTTACTCTTAAGATGCTTTATATCGGTTACTCCGGCAAGTATTACCGACCAAAATGCAGGCATCTGATCCTTTTCACGGCTTATATATCCATCCCGAAGAAGGCCCAGAAAATCCAGGAACACCTGATCATTAGCCGCATTATCAACCTCATCAACGATCAAAACAAAGGGCTTTTTTTCATTTACGATCCATCTCCTGAAGGTACGGAACAGTTCATCCATTTTTACCTTTTCAGGTTCCCGGCTGCTGTACTCTTCCAAAGCACTGACAGTCTTATCCGGAATACTGACACCATGAAACTCGTTCAGGTCTAATATCAACCGTGAAAAGATCTGAACGAACTCTCCCTCCGACTGAAACCCGGCGCTTGTGATACCCTCAAAGCTCAGGCTCAATACAATGTAATCATTCTCCAGTATCTGTTTAAGCGCATTAAGTGTTGTCGTCTTGCCATACTGTCTGGCGCGGTTGATAGAAAAATATTTTCCTGCATCAACCATTTTTCTGATATCCGCAACTATTGCTGACGGATCGACCATATAATGCTTCGATGGTATACATACTGCCGTTGTATTAAAAACCTTCACGCTTTAAACCTTACTGTCCTTTCACATATTAATGCCATAGCTTCGCCATACCGACGCATAAACGTGCCCCGGCTGGCCAAACGATAATGTCCGCCCCCTTAAGCAGCGTGCGCGGCGGCAGCGACTGCTTAAGCATAGGCTTACTGTAATATCTGAAGTCCCACGACCAGCTCCATCTTCCTTTGGAACATGTCGATCTCGATGACCGCGATCCGTTTGTGGCGGTTCACCTTCTTAATAAGGGCTTCCTGCCCCATAAGGGGGCCCTTTATCACGCGGACCCTGCTGCCCTCCTTATATCCCTCTGATACATCCAGCACATGCTCCTTACCGCACAGCTTGTAAAGAAGGATCTCCTCTTCCTTTTTCAGGGGTGCGACCTCATCATCGCCGTTTCTTAGGAGCTTTTTTATGTCCGTTATCTTACGAAGACGATCCCACAGTGCCATGCCGTCCTCTGTCTCATAGAAAACATAGCCCTGAAAGAGGGGCCTGGTAACGACCCTGTACTCTCCTTCGTATTTTTTCTGTCTGTTATACATGGGAATATAGACCTCATCTCCCTGAAGGAGTACAAGGTCTATGATCTTATCCCTCAGCTTTTCTTCGTTTCCGGCCCGTGTATAGATAACATAAATGGCCATGGATTCCCTTAAACACTGTTCTGCATTTTCGCAGGCAGTATATTTGCTTATTACTTCTGTCTTGCGAACTATTATACCATTTAATTACGAGATAAAAACAGCGAATTATAGTATACCACATACAAAAATCATCTGCAAATGTACTATGATAATGGCCTGGATTAGTGAAGATATGTTTCTATCTATTGCCATCAACTCCTCAATTCCCAGCAGGGATTGACATTTCTGGTCAGGAGTTTGATAATGTTGGTTGGCAGAGATCCGTATCAGGGTCGGGATTGTGGATTTCTGCAAGAATGATAAAAAAACACAGGGCGAAAGTAATGAATAAACTTCAAAACAAAACAGCGATAATAACAGGGGCAAGCAGAGGGCTTGGGCTGGAGATCGCCAAAGAATATTCCAGAAACGGCGCTGATCTTGTTATCTGTTCAAGAAACAGGGATGCCATTGAAGCAGCTGCCGCTCAGATAAGGAATTGTCGGTCCGATGTAGAACAGGCTGTTATACCGGTAGCTGCGGATATAACGGATGAGGATGATATAGATAACGTGATAAAAACCGCTGTTAAGGAGCTTGGGGGACTGGATGTCCTGGTAAACAACGCTGCCATCCAGGGCCCGATAGGCAGGATAGAGAATAATGACTGGGGTGAATGGAAACGAACGATCTCAGCTGACCTGACGGGACCGGCGTATCTAATGCGCTGTGCCATCGGTCATTTTAAGAAGAACGGCAGGCACGGCAAGATCATAAACATCTCCGGCGGAGGTGCAACCGGCTCCAGGCCCAATTTCAGCGCCTATGCGGCAGCAAAGACTGCGATCGTAAGGCTTACGGAGATACTTGCCGACGAGAACAAGGATTACGGTATAGATATTAACGCCATCGCGCCCGGTGCAATGAGATCTGCAATGACGGACGAGATATTAAATGCCGGTGAGTCAGCCGGGGAAAAGGAAATACAAACAGCAAATAAACTGATCAGTAACGGGGATGACTCCATGGGGATTGCCGTAAAGCTTGCGCTGTTCCTTGCAGGAGATGAAAGCAACGGCATTACAGGGAGACTTATCTCCGCAAAATGGGATAAATGGGATCTGTTCCCAAAGATCATGGATGAACTGCCTGGCAGCGATGTTTATACGCTGAGGCGCATATCCGCAAGAGACAGAGGATATGATTGGGACGTCTGATGTATACTCAGATCCGGATTTATCCGGATTTGAATGCGCCCGGGCAATGATTTTTCCTGCAAATCGTTGCCAGGCGCCTATGGCAGCATCTGCCAGCGGCGCAGAAATCGGAGGATGGAAATGAAGGTAGGAATTGTCGGCTGCGGCCTTATAGGTAATAAGAGGGCTAACGCGATCAAAGGAGACCACGACATTGTGGCCTTATGCGATACCGATATCAAAAAGGCAGAGAGGTTAAAGGCGCAGAGAGAACTCAGCAACCGTCTTAACTATGGCAAGGAGCATACGATCTTTGTAACAACCGATTACAGGGAATTATGCGAGTGTGACCTTGACATAGTGATCGTATCGACTCTGAACGCAAAGCTGTCAGAGATCACGCTTTATGCCGTGTCGAAAAATAAGCATGTCATAGTCGAAAAACCCGCATCAATACATTCTGAGGAAATCCTGCCGATCCTTGAGACTATCAGAAACAACAAGTCAAAGGTCAAGGTCGGTTTTAATCACAGGTATCATCCTGCGCTTCTTAAGGCGCATGAGATTTTTGATTCGGGCGTTTGCGGACCGGTCATGTTCATAAGGGGCAGATACGGACACGGCGGCCGTATCGGATATGACAGGGAATGGCGCGCGGATGTTTCACTCTCCGGCGGCGGTGAGACAATAGATCAGGGTGTTCACCTTATTGACCTTGCCAGGTGGTTCATGGGTGACTTTGACAGGGTTGACGGCTTTGCCGCAACTTATTATTGGGATATGCCGGTAGATGACAACGGATTCATTGCGCTTCGGAAGGCCGACGGAAGGGCAGCGTGGCTGCAGGTAAGCTGTACCGAGTGGAAAAATATGTTCTCATTCGAGATTTACTGCAGGAATGCTAAGCTTCAGATAGAAGGACTCGGCGGAAGCTATGGCGTCGAAACCCTCAAGGTATACCAGATGCTTCCTGAAATGGGACCTCCGGATACGACCATATATGAGTACCCAAGGGGAGATGTTTCATGGGAAAAGGAGTTTGACGAGTTTGTCTGTGACATTGTAAATGATCGCCCGGTGCACATGGGAGATATCGAGGATGCCTATAAAACTCTCAAAATCGTAGAAACGATCTATGCCAATTCGGATCTTGGACGCAGGGATGCAGGTGTATGAAAAACGATTATATGATTTCGATCGTTGTTCCGGTATACAACGAGGAAAAAATGATAGCGCCATTTATTGAGCGTACCGAAGCCGTGATCTCAGCTGTCGGCTGCGAATATGAGATAATATTTGCGCTTGATCCGTGCAGGGACAACACCTATGGCACTATCAAGGATCTTATGAAGACTCATCCAAACGTAAAGCTTTTGACCTTCAGCAGAAGATTCGGCCAGCCGGCATCCACTCTCGGCGGGATTTTCCACTCAAAGGGAGACGCATGTGTTGTTATCGATGTGGATCTTCAGGATCCTCCCGAGCTGATCCCGCAGATGATCGAAAAATGGCAGGAAGGATATGATGTTGTTTACGCCCAGCGTGCCGGGAGGGAAGGCGAAACGTGGCTTAAGAAGCTCATCGCTGCAACCGGTTATCGTGTGATCAACAAAATATCAAGCGTTGATATCCCGGTTGACACGGGCGATTACAGGCTTATTTCCAGAAAGGTTATTGATGAGCTTCAAAAGCTTAACGAGCACCACGGCTTCTTAAAAGGAATGGTGCCTTTTGTCGGCTTCAAACAGACTCCTGTCAAATACCACAGAGAAGCCCGCTTTGAGGGAGAAGGCAAATACAACAGGTTTTTCGGTTCTACCAGGATAGGCTTTAACGGGATATTCTGTTACTCTACCAAGCCTTTGGAGTATATAACATACCTTGGCGTTATCCTGACAGGAGGAGCTTTTACGGGGCTTATTTTATATATAGTGATCTCTCTTGCAAAGGGCAATGACCTGGCGTCACTGGGCAACTGGCTGAATGCTTTCTGGGCAGGCCTGATCATTCTCTGCATAGGTATAACGGGTGAATATATATCCAGAACATACGAGGAGGTCACGGGAAGACCCCTGTATATTGTTGATGAGTTTGATGAAAACACTCCCGATCGATCATAAATCGAAAGACAGGTGACATGAAAGACCGATATCTATAATGCGGCTGTTATAGGGCAATATGATGTTAAAAATAGACCTTGTTCCCGGAAGGAATACAAGGTCTATAATCTTATCACTCAGCTTTTCTTCGTTTCCTGTAGATAACATAAACAGCCACGGATATTATTTACCTGTAACGGCATACCAGCTGCAGGGCAGAGGCAGTGTTGCCACGTATCTTCCGTCCTTAAGCTTTGTCGGCTTTACGATGCTGGGAGTCTTGCTGCCAAGCCTGTATACCATCAATACCACGTTATGCCCTTCCGGCACTCCAGGAAGGCTTATGGTTACCTGAGCATCTCCCACATACTGGGCGCCGGAGAGGACAGAGCCCTTAAAGAGGTTGTAAACGCCGTCGGTTCCCGCTCCGTTCTGTGCTATAGCCGCCCTGACAGAAGCGTCCTTTAATAGAGCCGCCTTTACGTTAGCGATAAAGGCCGGGTCCGCAGCCGAGGTCAGTAACACTATAGGGACCCCGCCCACCACGCCGGAATCTAGGATAAAGCCTCCCGCAAGCATTGCCGCCTCCAGGGGCGTCGTTGCCGTAAGCAGCTTCTCCGCGTCCGAAAGGTTATAGCCGGAGCTCTTACCCGCAGTCACCGGAGCCGTAACGTTTCTGGTAACCGTAGAGGCGTTCGGGCTGGAAGCAGCCATGACCGGCATTACCATTGATACTCCAAGTAAGATCCCCATTGTAAGTGCTGCAAGTTTCTTCTTCATATTTGACCTCCTGATCACAATCTCAAAACCATGTTCCTTTAATGATATGATTTGAAGTGCCTTTGAGCCTTAAATCATGATATATGAGCTGCCCGGCAACTCATTAGTATTAGTTAATTAAGAATAAGGTGGGTATAACAGTAAACTTCACTTTACCTCTTCATAAAACACCGTCATGATAACATCCTTAAGCGCCTGAGGATCTGTATGAAATTCCTCATATTCCCCGTTCAGAACCGTTTGTCCGTCCACGGTGATCATGTCCTCGTCCGAAAAGCTCATGTCCTTTGTACTGTTGATGAGCTTTACAAGATCAACGCTTGTCACCATATAATCCGACACGGCCTCATAGACCGCCGCAGCCTTCCCGGTATCGTTCATAAGCTTTTTAAGGAAGGCCGTTATATACTGCATATGCCTCTCAAGACGCATGTCGGCCGATCCGAACTGATCTATATCCCTGGCCCGGAGGAAGGCATAGGCCTGCTTTCCGTTAAGGGTGATCTCCTCTCCCTTATTGATCCTGAGCCCGTCATAGACAACGTCCTGTTCGGGGGTAAGAGTAACTCCGCCGATGGCATCGTTAAGATTTTCGATCCCTCCCATGTTGAGGGCAATGTAGCCTGATATGGGAATATTGTCAAACAACCGCTCGACCGCCTCCACGCTCCTTGTACAGGAAAGCTTCATGCCGTCCCCGTATCCGTGCTGCAGGCAGATCTGCAGATCCATCCTTCCGAGATACTCTCCGTTCTCGTCATATATGTCCACCGGGACCATGGTGTTTCGGTTGATGGCTATGACCTTTACGCTCCTTCCTGCGGTATCCAGAGATACAAGAAACATCGCGTCCGACTGTCCGCCGCTTAAGCCGTCCGGAGCCTCCTCCGCCACGCCGTCGTTATCGATACCCATGATCAGATAATTCTTAAGCCTGCTCCTGTATCTGTAATCTGCGCCGTTGTAGCTTATGATGCCTTCCTTCCACTTCTCGGCATCGTTCGGCTCTGACGCATTCCAAACCGCCGTTTCGGCTTGTGTTACAGTTTCCCGGCCGGCATTCTCCTCACTGGCGTTCACGCTTTCCTTATCGTAAAGCCCGAACAGCACGGCCACCGAGCTGACCACGGCCGCGACAAAAAGCAGCGCCAGCATAAATACTCTTTTTATATTTATCTTCCTGTTACTCTTCACTGTTTACTTAACCATATCCTCAAGCACTTCCTTAAGCGCTATTATGTTTCCGGCCGCTATATCAAGCTCCTCTGAGGAAAGCTCCCCTTCCTCAAGAAGGTCAGTCAGGTTCTTACAGGCACTGCTTATGTTATCCGTTCGGTAAATAAATCTCATTCCGCCGTTTATGTTATCCGCGATCTCCTGAGCGCTCTGTGCATGCGCCACCGACACCGATGAATAATAGACTGGATCGGAGGAAAGCTCTGCGGCTTCGCCCGTAAAAACAGGCAGCAGTCCTTCCTTCGCAGCTTCGTCCATCAATCCCCCTTCATATTCCTCGCCCATGGGTATCCCGTAAAGGTTAAAGCCCATTTCACCCAGGCTTTTCATTGAAAGCTCACTCTCCTCAAGCATAAGGAAGGGAACCATGCCTGAGGCTTCCCTGCTGTATTCCGAAAGAGTCTGAAGCTCATTCTTTATATCGGCATCGGGAGCAAAAAACGAACCCGGAAAAACGATCCCTGCCACCGGAAGCCTCAACAGCGCCTTTCCAAGGTCATCCATCGTCCCTTCCACAGCCGTATCCGTCTCTTCTCCCAGAAGCCCTGAAGGATCCGTTATAAAAAGCTGTGCTGCCTTCTGTTCAGGGGTCATGGACATAAGCCTTAAGATCACCTGATCTGAAAACCTGCCCCTTAGATGCTCCGGGATATCCTCCTCTGCAATACTCTCAGGTAAAAGGGACTTAGTCTCCTCCTCCATGAGATCCGCGGGGCGCTCAAA
>JAEEGL010108556.1_pt1 | contig 10550 bp, 11 predicted proteins | sample 9134231 | NCBI WGS metagenome assembly JAEEGL01 (sample SAMN16246548, study PRJNA631951) | gut metagenome | biome: gut microbiome; feature: rumen; material: fiber-attached | host: Bos | place: Iran: Karaj | collected 2018-10
AGACGGGCAAGATGCTCGTATGCGTTAACCCTCAGTGGTTCAGACCTACAGACGTTGTTAACCTCTGGGGCGATCCTACAAAGGCTAAGACGAAGCTCGGCTGGAATCCTCAGAAGACATCTTACGAGGAGCTCTGCCGCATCATGGCTGAGTACGACCTGAATCTTGCTAAGAAGGAAGCCGGCATCTCCTGATGAAGGCACTGATATTCGGAATCGGAGGATTCGTCGGTCATTATCTTACCGGTGAACTCAAGTCCCACGGGTATGAGGTCGCAGGAAGCGACATCATGCCTTCATGCGGGATAGAGGGCGTCGAGTACTATGAAGGCGATCTTCTTAATGCCGAGTTCGTAGCGGGCGTAGTCGAGAAGACCAAGCCCGATGCGATCATCAATCTTGCAGCGATCTCTTCTGTAGGTGCTTCCTGGAAGATCCCGCAGACGACCATGATGGTCAACGTTGTCGGCGCACTTAATATCCTTGAGGCTGCAGGCAAGTTCGCGGGTTCAGCTAAGGTAATGTTCATCGGCTCCAGCGAAGAGTACATGCAGAAGGACGGCGCGATCAACGAGTCAGATCCGCTTGCAGGCAACAATCCTTACGGAATCTCCAAGATGACACAGGAGCAGTTCGTCGAGTGCTACCGCGCAAGATACGGACTGAAGATATATTATGTCCGCCCGTTCAATCACACAGGTATCGGTCAGAAGGATTCATTCGTTCTGCCGTCATTCTGTAAGCAGGCTGCAGACCTCGAAGCTGCAGGCGTTCCGGGCGAGATCCGTGTAGGTAATCTCACGGCTAAGCGAGACTTCTCTGATGTTAGAGATATAGTTAGGGCTTACCGCATGATCCTCGAGAGTGACGACGACCGCGTGATCTATAACGTAGGCAGCGGCGAAGCTCACGGTCTTGATGAGATGCTTAATTACATCGTTAGTCTTTGTTCTAACGACGTTAAGGTCGTTGTGGATCAGGAGCGTTTCCGTCCCATCGATACTCCTATCGTTCTGTGCGACAATTCGCTCATCAAGAAGAACCTCGGCTGGGAGCCTGAATACACGATCTTCGATACTCTAAAGGAAATGTTCGAGTACTATCTCAAGAATGAATAAGATCAAAGAAATCTACGAATACCGACTGATGATCTACAGCCTCGTTAAGCGCGATCTTCGAGGCAAATACAAGGGCTCCGTGCTGGGCTTTATGTGGACATTCGTAAATCCCTTGCTCCAGCTCCTCGTCTACAACATGGTCTTCTCGATCATCATGAAGGCGGGCGTTGAGAAGTTCTATCTTTACCTGTTCGTAGGACTTATCCCTTGGCTTTTCTTCTCCGCTGCTATTACGGGCGGCTCCACGTCCATCATCGCGCAGAAGGATCTTATTAAGAAGATTCGCTTCCCGCGTGAGATCATCCCGATCTCATTCGTTACGTCGCAGTTTGTAAACATGCTGCTGTCGTTCATCGTAGTTATCATCGTCTCCGTCGTCTCGGGCGTAAGGCCCACGATCGGCGGAATATTGTGTCTGCCTATAATCATGATGGTCGAGTACCTGATGGCGCTTGGAATTGCTCTCATCAGCTCGTCTCTCACAGTCTATTTCCGCGACTTGGAGCACATCCTCGCTATCGTCGCGATGGCATGGCTCTACGCGACACCTATCTGTTACCCGGTCGAGATGGTTCCGGCTGAATACCTTCCCATCTACAACTTAAATCCGGTAACACCTATCGTAAATGCATACCGTGATGTCCTTTACTGGGGCAGAACGCCTGATCTCAGAACACTTCTTCTTGCCGTGCTGATCGGAATCGTTACAGTATTCCTCGGCGTAATTATTTTCGGCAAGCTTCAGAGAAGATTCGCGGAGGAGCTGTAATATGGCAGACGACGTAGCGATCCGCGTAAGTAATCTCACCAAGAAGTTCAAGGTCTACTACGACAAGGGCCGTTCTCTTAAGGAGGTCATTCTCTTTAGGAACCGTAATAAGCACGAGGTAAGAACGGTTCTTAACGACGTTTCTTTCGACATCAAGAAGGGCGAGGCGGTCGGCCTCATCGGCCACAACGGCTGCGGTAAGTCGACACTACTCAAGCTCATCTCCGGCATCCTCTATCCTGACGGCGGCTCCGTCGACATCAAGGGCAGAGTATCAAGCTTGCTCGAGCTCGGCGCGGGCTTCCATCCCGACATGAGCGGCCGCGAGAATATCTACATCAACGCATCCATCTTCGGCCTCACTCGCGAGGAGATCGAGGCACGTCTTCAGACTATCATCGACTTCTCGGAGCTGGCCGGCTTCATCGATAATCCCGTGCGTACTTACTCCTCGGGAATGTACATGAGACTCGCGTTCTCAGTCGCTATCAACGTTGACGCCGACGTGCTCCTCATCGACGAGATCCTCGCAGTAGGTGACGCGAACTTCCAGGCGAAGTGCTTTTCGAAGTTGCAGGAGATAAAGGAGAAGGGCACCACTATCGTCATCGTCTCGCACTCGCTCTCACAGATCGAGAACATCTGCGACAGGTCCATCTGGATCAACGAGGGCGTCATCAGGGCAGACGGCACCCCGCTTGCGGTGCACAGCGAGTACCTCGAGTTCATGAACGAGCAGCGCAAGGCAGCGGGCGGCAAGGACCTCGACATCCCTCCCGAGTACGTGGCTTACATGCAGGAGCGCCGCTACAAGGAGAACCTTAAGCTTTCCATGATCCCCGAGCAGCAGGCGGCAGTCGAAGCTAACGGCGGCCAGTACCGCTGGGGCTCGGGCGAAGTCAAGATCACGAGCATCACGGCATGCGGCCCCGACGGCGTCGGCAAGAGGCTTTTCGAGGTGGGCACGGACGTGTACTTCAAGGTGCATTATCATGTCGAAAAGCCCATCAAGGACGCTGTCTTCGGCATCGGCTTCTTCCGCAACTCCGGCGAGAACCTTTACGGCACAAACACGCGTATCGACGGGCATCCGAATTTCGACCTCGACGAAGACGGCGAGTTCACGATCATAATGCGCAAGATCCCGCTGATGCCTGACCAGTACACCGTCAGCTTCTCGATCGAGTACGGCGACGGCGTGCCTGTAGACTACTGGAAGGACGCGCTCAAGATTGACACTTACAGGCAGACGCCTGATGTCGGCGGCTTCTTCATGGAGCACGACTGGGACTACAACGCGAAGGGGCAGGACAATGGCTGAGACTAACGGTATCGACGTAACGAAGATAATGGAGCAGATCCGCGCTAACATCAAGGAGACGGGAGCCGACAAGATCCCGCTCTCGTTCCAGGACACATCCTCCGGCGCCTCCGCATCCACACTCGATGAGGCAGTGCGCTACCTCGCGTACAACTACGAAGTCACGGCATACCAGATGCTCGAGGGCAACAAGCTCAAGCGCTTCTTCAAGAAGTGCATCCGCAAGGCAGGATCGTTCTTCGTGCTGCCGATCGTTGCCCAGCAGAATAAGCTTAATTACCACTACTACATGGTCTGCGAGGCCGTGAAGAACCAGAAGAACGAGATCGGCGACCTGCAGAAGACGCTCGCTGACCTCGAGGCGAAGGTCGAGAAGTTGGAGAAGAAGGGATGAGTGACGGCATGACAGCGCGCGAGTTGTTTGCTGCCAAGGCCGCGGCCGATGAGAGGCAGGGCACCGTCGATCTCCCCGTAAGCTTCGACGACATCTCAGTTCTCATGGGACTTTCCATGGAGGACTCCGTTACGCGCGAGATCTCCTACATCGAAGAAAACAAGAAGGTTGTTCCGCAGTACACGTCGCTCGCGAAGAAGCTCGGCGGCATGTTTTACGGCTTCTACTATAATCCCTGCGTCTATGCGCAGAACGACATCAACGACAAGATCCTGACAGTGCTCAAGGAGTTTCGCGAGCAGGAGAAGATCAAGCAGGACTTGTTCGCGCGCATCAACGTTCTTCAGGACAGATTGGATGAGCTCTCATGAGGATCTTCCAGGTTCTGACAACTTTATCCCGCGGCGATGCCGTAAGTAACGACACTCTCGCGATCCAGAAGCTCCTTAAGGACAACGGCATCAAGTCCGTAGTCTATGCCGAGCACCTGGATCCTAAGTTCATAAGCAAGACGATCAAGCCTTACCACGTGCTTCCGAAGATCAAGAAGGGCGACCTGATGTTGTATCATCTGTCGACAGGCACTGTTCTTAACGAGAAGATCAAGGATCTGCCGTGCCGTAAGATAGTTATCTACCACAACATGACTCCGCCGGATTTCTTCGTGCCTTATTCTGGGCAGGCTGCAAAGCTCTGTTCTCAGGGAATTGATGAGGCGATCTCGCTTAAGTCTACGTTCGATGCAGGTATCAACGACTCTTCCTTCAATATGGAGCAGCTTAGAGGCTACGGTTACGAGTGCCCCATGAAGGTGTGCCCGATCCTGGTTCCTTTCGAAGATTACGCGAAGGCGCCTGATGAGAAGCTGCTTGAGCAGATGGGCGGCCCGGCTGCTACAAATAATCATGAAGTGAAGAATATTCTTTTTGTAGGCCGTATCGTGCCTAACAAGAAGCCCGAGGACATCATGACGATGCTCTATGCTTACCGTCAGATGTATAAGGAGCCTGTTAGACTTATACTTGCAGGTTCCACGCAGGGCATGGAGAAATATACCGCGCGTCTGCGTCTGTATGCGAAGAAGCTGGGGCTCGATGATATCGTGTTTACCGGCCACATCACATTCCCGCAGATACTTGCGTACTACCGCTCGGCTGACGCCTTCGTCCAGCTGTCGGAGCACGAGGGATTCTGTGTGCCGCTTCTGGAGGCGATGTACTTCCGTATTCCTATTATTGCTTTTGATTCCTGTGCTATGCCTGAGACTTTGGGCGGCACGGGTGTGCTGCTGAAGGAGAAAGATCCCGGCCTGATGGGACAGGCGCTGCATGAAGTGCTTTTCGATCAGGAGCTGAGGGAGAAGATCCTTGCCGAGCAGGACGAGAGGCTCAAATACTTCTCGTATGAGAACGTGTCCAAGATGTTTATGCAGCAGCTGGGCGAGTTCAGGGAGGCGCTGAAGTGAAGGTCTGTTTCGTAGTGCAGAGGTACGGCCTCGAGGTTAACGGAGGGGCGGAAGCGTACACCCGAGAGGTGGCCGAACATTTGTGCAGGTTACCCGGATACGAGGTGGCGTGCCTCACGACGTGCGCAGTCAATTACCAGACGTGGAAAAACGAGTACGAACCCGGTGTAACAATGTTAAACGGCGTAAAAGTCGAGCGTTTGAGCAATTCTTGTGAGAGAGACGTCGCTTCGTTCAACAAGCTTTCTGAGAAGGTTTTGGGTGCTGCGGCTGCTCGTAATCCGCTGCCCCAGGCGAAGGAAGAGGAGTGGATGGAGCGCCAGGGACCATGCTGTCCTGAGTTGCCCCGAAGGCTTGCTGAGATCCGCGACGAGTACGACGTTTTTGTGTTCGTGTGCTACCTGTATTACACGACTTACTTCGGATTGCCGGTCGTAGCTGACAAGGCGATCTTTATCCCGACCGCGCATGAGGAGACGCCGATACATTTGGGTATCTTCGAGCGTATGTTCACGCTACCCGCGGCGTTCTACTACAACACGGTAGAGGAGAAGGAGCTGACGAATGCGCTGTTCCCTTCGTCTTTGTCCAAGCCCGACAACGGCGGCAAGGGCGGAGTCGGTGTTGAACTGCCTTCCGGTATTGACGGCGAGGCGTTCAAGACGAAGTATGGGCTTGATAACTTCATGCTGTACGTGGGGCGTATTGATGAGAACAAGTGCTGCCCCGAGCTGTTCAAGTATTTTGCTGAGTATAAGAAGAGACATCCGAATTCTAATCTGAAGCTTGTGCTGATGGGCAAGCCCGTGTGCGAGATCCCTGAGAGGGACGATATCGTGTCGCTTGGGTTTGTGAGTGAGGAGGATAAGTTCTCAGGGCTTGCTGCGTGTAGGTTCTTAGTGCTGCCGTCGAAGTTCGAGTCTTTGTCTATCGTTGTGCTCGAAGCCATGAAGATGAACAAGCCTGTGCTGGTGTCCGCGGATTGCCCTGTGCTGAAGGGACATGCTTTACGTTCTAATGCCGGTCTTTATTATTCCGGATTCCTGGAGTTCGAGGGATGCGTGGATTACCTTGTGGAGAACCCGGATGTTGTCGCCAAGATGGGCGAGAACGGAGTGTCCTATGTTGACAGTGATTACAGTTGGAACAAGATCTGTGAAGGTTGGAATCGCCTAATTACAAGGGTTACGGGACTTTGATGTCCAATTAATCACCCCAAAAAACGGAACAAAATTCGTATTGTCACCCATGCTCTACGGTTGTAGAGTGGAGGTATGGTACGTGGAATAATACCTAAGGAGTTTTATATTGGCAGGTACATTTACCTAACCAATATGTTGAACAATCTCCCGAAGGCATCATTCAACAAGAACGAGGGACAGGTTGTTATAGCTGTTGTAACGACGGATAAAGTAACAGGGAGAGAGATTAAGAGGAGGATCTCTCCGAAGAACAGTGATTGGAATAGATATAGGGATATAGCTTTAAAGCGTAAGAGTCTGAAAGATCAGTATAAGAAACTGATGACCAACTGGAGCAGGGACTACCATGGTTCACTGGCTTTGATATCCAAAGATTATGAATTGCATCCCAACACTGATAATGTCTTTAGTTCGGAATTGTGGGAGTCTTTCAACAACGGAGATTGTGCAGCAGAGAAGAAGAGACAGGTCAGTCATAACGGCTTGATACTGCGATCACAATTTGAAGCGGAAGCGGCGGAGATCCTTGATGAAATGGGGATTGAATACAAGTATGATGTCCGGATTAAGACGTCATCTGCAGGTAATCTGTATCCTGATTTCGCGATGAACTTTCCTGAGTACAACCGCTGCGGATTCCTGGAGCTGCTTGGCTTATTGGGATATGTTTACTATGTAAATGAGAATGCTGAGAAATTCAGCAGATACATTAGTGTAGGTCTTTATCCCAACAGGGATATAGCGTTTGCCTCAGCGGACGGTAATTATCGCCCGGAACATGATACGATTCGCAGGATAATAGGGGTTATTATTGATTCATTTGCCCGTCAGTATGTGTTGAAGAAGAGTTCGACTGAACAAATGACTGACTTTTTTGCAAAAAAGTCAGTATAAAAGTCAGTAGAGGCCTTCTACTGAACAAAAGTCTGACTTTTTATTGAAAAAGTCAGGAAAAAAGTCAGTGGAATCATTACTCAGCGGACCAGCGGCAGGATAAACTCATTCACAGCCTTGGCAAAGCCGTCGGAGGCACAGTCGGTGGTCACATATTCAGCTACTTTAAGCACTGACGGATCTGAGTCGGCCATTGCTACAGCATGGTCAGCTGCTTCAAGCAATGAGATATCGTTCTCTGAGTCACCAAGTGCGAACACCATGCCTTCAGGAATGCCAAGTGATGCAGCGATCTTCTTCAATGCCAGGCCTTTGGAAGTGCCGGTCATCATGACATCGTAGAAATTCTTAGCTGAACTTACGACCTGGAGGCAGGGGATGCTCTTAATGCGCTCAACAACATTGGCAGGGGGTTCTATCAACAGGAATTTGTTGAACGCTACACCGCTATAACTATCAAGGATCCTGCACTTGATCTCAGCAGGAACTCCCGCATTGTAATCATCAATGAACGGACGGCGGGAACTGCAAGGAAAGAAGTACAATCCGGCAGAAGAATACCCCGTCGCATTGACATTATTATCAGTAAACAGAGCAATCAGCTCACTAAGCACATCAGAAGGGAAATCCACCGACTCCACATCGCAGAAATTAACAGGATCAGAGATCGCCGCACCGTTAGATGTGATCAGAGGAACGTTAATGTCCAATGAACGTGCATATGAACCAGTGATATAAAACGACCGCCCCGTCGCCAAAGTAACGCAGCCGCCGGCCTTGCGAATCAAAGCAACAGCGCGCTTGTTCCCCTCCGACACCGGTTGGCCCGGCAGCAGCAGAGTATAGTCCATATCGGTCGCTACGAGAAACTTATAATCATTCATGTTGTGATATTATATTATTCAAAGTAAAAGCACACAAATGGAGGCACTTCATATGCAGAGAGCAGCAGTCATAATGGCAGGCGGCGGCGGAACAAGATTCTGGCCGGTATCGAGGATGACGACACCCAAGCAGTTGGTAAAACTTACGGGCGATGACGTCATGATCAATGAGACAATCAAGCATTATGACAGCGTGATCGGCAGAGAGAACACCTTCATCGTTACTAATGAGAAACAGGCACAGTTGATGGATAAAGTGCTTTTCGATGAGGTAGACAGAAGCCACATCCTGATAGAGCCCGTGCAGCGTAATACAGCGCCGTGCATTATCTACGCCGCGATGACGCTGAAGAAGCTTTACGGCGATGCGATAATGGCAGTGCTGCCTGCGGACCACCATATCGGCAACATCAAGGAGTACGAGCGCGTGCTGAACCTCGCCATGGACACGGCGGAGAAGACGGACAGGATCGTGACGGTAGGCCTTAAGCCCACGTTCCCTTCCACGGGTTACGGCTACATCAATTACTCCGAGGCAGCCGCGGAGGGCGCTGGCAGTGCTGAGGTTTACGACCTCCTGAGATTCGTTGAGAAGCCCGACCTCGCGACGGCGACCGAGTACGTGAATTCAGGAAGGTACCTCTGGAATTCCGGCATGTTCATCTGGAAGGTCTCGGTAATACTCGACTACTTCAAGAAGCTGCTTCCGGAGATGTACGCAGACATGGAGAAGATTTTCGGCGACCTGCGCACGGAGAAGGAAGCGGAAGCTATAGCAAGCACGTATCCCAACCTGCAGAAGATCTCCGTCGACTACGGCATCATGGAGCACGCTGAGGGAGTTTACTGCATCCCCGCGGACTTCGGCTGGAATGACGTGGGCTCCTGGGATTCGCTCGACAACGTATTCGCCGGCGACGCAGATGGCAACATCACCGCGGGCGAGGCTATCTCCAACAACTTCAAGCTCGAGGGCGCGAAGAACACTGTAATCTTCGACGCTGCCGGCGACAAGTTCATCGCTGCAGTTGGCCTCGACAACGTCGTTATCGTCAACACAAAGGACGCGATCCTCGTGCTCAACAAGGACAAGGCGCAGGACGTCAAGAAGATCGTCGACGCTCTTAACGAGCAGGGAAGAGAGGACCTTCTTTGAGGATCGCTCTTGATCTGACATCAACGCCGAAGTCCAAGACGGGCATCGGCCGCTACATGCTGGGGCTCATCAAGGGCCTGCAGGAAGTCGACAGCGAGAACGAGTACCTGCTCTTCGCGCAGGACGACGACCTCGACGGCTTCGGCGTCTACAAGGACAACTTCCACATGGTGCCGTGCAGCTCCAAGCGACTTCGCAAGCAGTGGGTGCGCATCATCTGGGAACAGGTTGTTTTCCCTTGGCGCCTGCGAAAAGCCCACGCCGACGTGCTTCTTTGCCCCAACTACTCCATGCCGTACCCTGTGCGCCTCGTGCACCCGAAGATGGCAGTGGTCAACGCTTTTCATGACATGGCTTACTTCATGTTCCCGGAGCTGTATATCGGGTGGAAGCGCGAGATATTTAAGTGGTATATTAAGCGCTCCGCTAGATCGACGGACAAGATCATTACGATCTCGGAGAACTCGAAGGAGGACATCCCGAAGTTCTGCAAGCCAAAGAATAAGGACGTTACTGTTACTTACATGGGTGTTAAGGAGGACTTTTTTACTGGCACCCCCGCGAGCGACGAGACCCTCGCGAAGTACCGCATCAGCGGCGAGTATATCTACTATGTAGGAACGCTTGAACCGCGTAAAAATGTAAAGGGCCTGATTGCCGGTTACAGACTGCTCCCTAAGGAGATAAGAGAGAAGTACAAGCTCGTCATCACAGGCAAGAAGGGCTGGTTCTATGAGGAGCTCTTCAATACCGTGAACGCTGATCCCGAGCTTAGAGAGAATGTAGTATTCACGGGCTTTGTTGATGATGAAGACATGATCCCGCTGCTGAAGAGGGCGAGTGCTTTTGCATATGTATCGCTGTATGAGGGATTCGGTATTCCTGTTGCAGAGGCAATGGCCGCGGGAGTTCCTTGCGTTACGTCCAACAGGTCTTCAATGAAAGAGATCGCCGACGGTTATGGTTTCCTCGCAGATCCCGATAACCCTGAGAGCATTATGACTGAATTGGCCAACGCGCTGATGCTGGCAGATAACCTGAGAAGCGGCTCTGAAGAGGCGCGGTACAGCATAAAGAAAACTCAGGACCACGCGCGTAAGTTTACGTGGAGAGCATGTGCTGAGGGAACGATCAGTTCTTTCGGTGAAGCTGTCGATAGACGAACTTCCTAATAAATTCCGGCATGATACAAACGAGATAATGAGGGACCGCGCCTGTGAGGTAATCCTTACGGGTAGTCCAGCCGCGCGACATTAAAGAGCGGTGGTAATCAAGCATGATGCGGCCATACGCACGTCCGCCGCGTCTTAAGAACATGCCCTCGTCGGTCCTCATGTAGAGCAGGGGC
>JAEEGL010152316.1_pt1 | contig 10550 bp, 8 predicted proteins | sample 9134231 | NCBI WGS metagenome assembly JAEEGL01 (sample SAMN16246548, study PRJNA631951) | gut metagenome | biome: gut microbiome; feature: rumen; material: fiber-attached | host: Bos | place: Iran: Karaj | collected 2018-10
GCCTGTGGCCATGTCGCTGTATCCGCTGAAATCAAAGTAAATCTGAAATGTATAGGACAGCATCACTATGATGATCTCAGGAATAGTGAGGGCACCTTCATTAAAAGGCACCTCTGCTGCCTTCTGTATTCCCCAGTTGACCGCGTTGCCAAAGGTGTCCGCAATAAGAACCTTCTTCGAAAGTCCCAGGGCAAACATCGTTATACCCACGGACATATTCTCATAGTTGATGCGCTGCCGGTTACTGTCCCTGAACTGAGGTATGAGCTCCTTGTGCAGTACTATCGGTCCTGCTACCAGCTGCGGGAAGAAAGAAACAAACAATGCATATTCTATGAAACTGTAATTCTTGGCTTCACCTCTGTAGGCATCAACAATAAATGAAATCTGCTGGAAGGTGAAAAAACTGATTCCCAGAGGAAGAACAATATTTCGCAGCACGAAGCCGCTTCCAAACAGACTATTGATATTCTCAATAAAAAAGTTGTAATACTTGAAATAAAAAATGAGCGAAACATTAAATGCAATTCCCAGGATAAGCAAAAGCTTCTTCCTGCCGTATCTGTCCATCAGCTTGTACAGCAGATAGTTGACCGCTATGCTGCTGCAGATTATGACGAGATAGGATGGATTAAAATACCCATAAAACCACAAACTCATCAATATGAGAAAGCACTTGGAGAGCTTTCCGTTATTAAGCCTCCCAAGCCCGAAATATCCGATAAGCGCAATGGGAAGAAAGCACAATATAAAAATAAATGAATTAAACTGCACTGATCAAACCCTCAAAATATTCTTTCCACTGCCTGTTAATAATCTCAGGACTGTAGGTCTTTCTGACATTCAGGGCATTATCTCCAAGACGCTCTGAAAGTGCCTTATCCGACATCACCATGGAGAGAGCATTCGACAGATCCTCCTCCATGGCAGCACTGCTGCCCATATCTATAAGTATACCATTTTCTCCGCTGATTATGAGGTCTTTAGGACCTCCACAGGGACAATCTGTTGATATACATGCAAGTCCCAGGGACATGGCTTCTATAAGAGCATTGGGCATGCCCTCCTGAAGTGACGAAAGAACGAAAACCTCCGCATCCTTAATCTTATCCGCCACTCCGCTCACATTACCTGCAAATACTATATGTGGAGTCTCCGAAGTATTCAGAGCATCACCATCTCCAAAAGCCTTTACCTGAAGCGCCCTCGCCTCCTGCTCAAACTTCTCCCTGGATGGTCCATCGCCATAAATAACCAGTTTGTACTCAGGGAAATCCTTCATAATGCGTCCGAAGGCCCTTATCAGCAGGATCTGATTCTTGTTATCATCGAGCCTTCCCACGGAAACTATGGTCTTGGTTCTGTTTTCAAAAGGCGTAATTTCCCTGTTCATAAAATCGGGATGAATTGAATTCGGAAGGATCTTACATCTCTTTCTGATGCTGTCCTTGAAATAATCCTTAGCTCCGGTTGTCTGAACTACCACCCCGGCCGCCTTGGGGAACAGCATATTCATCGCTGTATTAAGACCGCGTCCCGCATACTCCCGCGATGGATTAGATCTCACCGATACCACCACAGGTATCCCAAGACCCCTTGCGGAAAAAATCGCCATACAATTATTCTTTCCAAGAAACGAAAGAATGATATCGGGCTTAAGCGTTTTCCAGGTGTCCCTCAGCTTACGTACCCTGTTGTAAAAGTTCGCCAGCCTGCCACCCTTTTCATCAGGCATGAGAGCGGTAAACACCCTGTTAATCCCGGGTGCATCCTCAGGCTTCAGATAAACCTTACGAAGCTCCTCATCGAGATTAAATACCTCTTGCTCCCGGGTAAAATCCTCCCCTTTTGCGGTGCTCCATTTGCCGTCAGGTGCCTCATATTCATCATCCGCCAGATATGTGGTGACAAGGGTAACCTTATAGCCCTCCTGATAGAAGTACTCCGCAAGATTACACATGACACGCTCCGCTCCGCCTTTATTAAGGGAGCCTATGTACATCGCTATGTGTCTGCTCATTTATAAAAAATACCTCTCATACCACTGCTGGAAATTATAAAAGCTCCACGACAACTTGGAAAAATTGACACCGGAAGATGGTCCGCCATCTCCCTTGGCAAGGTAGTCCCTGATAAAAGCTGATGCATATTCAGCATCAAATATTCCCTGATTCTTGAGGAATGTCTTATCTGAATAGTATTCAAGTTTCTCCCTCAAGGGTCCGTGAAGCCAGGCATCCATGGGCACACTGAAGCCCTTCTTGGGTCTCTCCAAAAGCTCACGCGGAATATAGTCATAAGCGATATCCTTAAGGATATGCTTCTTGTCTCCATCCATATATTTAAATCTGTGAGGGATTCTATAGCTGAACTCCATCACCTCAGTATCCATTATGGGGCATCTGCACTCGAGGGAATACTTCATAGCAGCCCTGTCCATCTTCACCAGAATATCTCCCGGCAGATAGGTGTCCATGTCCAGGAGCATCCTTCTCACCTGCCAGTCGGATATATCATACGAGGATTCCACCGGGTACTTACATGGATATATAGCATCTCCACCGAAATCTCCCCTTGAATACTCCTCATAGGTCATTGCCTTGTCATCAGCTTCAACACCTGTCAAAAAAGCATGAGCTGCTCTGATGTAATTCATGGATCCCAGCTGAGTCTTTGTTTCGGGATCTCTGTTGGCCGCGATCGCTCTGACCTTGAAAGGAAGCCTGTCGATTAGCTTACCAGATCCCGCAGGAATCTGTCCCACAGCATTTACAACTGCTCCTGTGGCATCAAGCTTCTGAGCCTGAGCTATCTTTTCATACACATTGTATCCGCAGAAAAATTCATCGCCGCCATCACCTGACAGTGCTACGGTTACACGCTCCTTTGCAAGCTTACATACCAGCATTGTCGGTATCTGCGAATCGTCTGCAAAGGGCTCATCATAATAATCCGGAATACTCTCCACAAGTTCCAGCATCTGATTTTCATCTATATATAGTTCTGTGTGGTCACATCCGAGATGCTCAGCCACCTTCTTTGCATATTCTGCCTCATTGTACTCAGGTACATTGAAGCCGATGCTGAAGGTCTTTACCGGAGTATTGCTGTTTGCCTGTGCAAGAGCTGTGATAAGAGATGAATCATAACCACCTGATAAAAAGGTACCAAGAGGCACATCTGCTATCATCCTGTTTGCAACAGACTTCTGGAGACGCTGTTTGAGTCCTTCCTTAGCATCCTCATAGGATGTGATCTGATCACCGTCGCCTTCCGCATATGCCTGTCTGACACTCCAGTACCGTCTCTTTGTGAGCTTTCCCTGATTGAATATGACCATCTGTCCGGGTTCAACCTGCCAGACATTTTCAAAAATGCTCTCTGGAGCATTTATGTACTGCTGATACATATATCTGGGGATAATGCCTCTTCTGATCTTCTTCTCAAAACCCGGGCACTTCATTATGGGCTTAAGCTCTGAGGCAAAGACGATATTCTCATTTTCATACCAGTAATAAAGCGGCTTTTTACCTATTCTGTCACGCACAAGAAATACGTCCTGTGTCTGTCTGTCATAAAGCGCTATGGCAAACATACCATGGATATGCTCTGCAAAGCTCTGTCCCCATTTCAGGTATGAAGCCAGAATAACCTCAGTATCACAGGTTGATTTAAAAGGATAATCAGTGAGCTCTTCCTTAAGCTCAAGGAAGTTATAAATCTCCCCATTAAAAACGACAGAAATCCTGCCATCTTTTGTCGACATGGGTTGATGCCCAAGCGGCGAAAGATCCAGGATTGAAAGTCTTCTCTGTGCAAATCCGATTGTATAGCCGTCATGACCGGGATACAGCTCCACCCCGTTGTCATCAGGGCCGCGGTGGACCATGGTATCATTCATCGCCCGAAGCTCATCTTCAGTTATTCTGTTTCTGGATATAAATCCACTGATTCCACACATGGAGGCTCCCTTTATCTATCAAATTTGCCCGTTATATAAAAATGTGACATCAACTCAGCCTGAGTTTTTACATCAAAACCAGCCTGCCTGATCATATCAATAATACCTTCTGAGGAGAGTTCTCTGTCCCCTATCGGAATTCCATTAGCAGCCTCTCCATCTATCAGCATGAGATCGTTAAGTATCTTACGTGCCCACACTGCAGGAGAGTCTTCTATACTCATTCTGCTAACCAGCGGTGTGATATCAACCTCGGGGGTTATCGAGTCAGAGATCAGGCACTGAAGGCCAGCTGCCTGAGCTTCCACCACTGTGCCGGGAAGTCCCTCATATCTGGAGGGGAAAAGGAAATAATCCATAGCCTGATAATACTCGTTGGCATTACTCTTATTTCCGGCAAATATTACATTGTCATCAATACCCAGGTCATGACAGAGCTGTTTCATAGTGTCCTTGAGAGAACCCTCTCCAAGCATAAGGAGTCTGACTCTCATTCCATGAAGCATACTGAAGGAATTGACCTCATCGTGCTCCAATATCTTAAGGAACTCTGCAAAGACCTTTATCAGATATTCATGATTCTTGGCGTAGTGGAACCTTCCCACATGTCCTATAACAATAGCATTGGAAAGCCCCAGCTCTTTTCTTATTTTCTCCCTAACCTCACCGTTGTAAACAAAGCGCCTCAGATCTATGGCGTTAGGTACTATTCTCACCTGACCGGCATCCGTGAGGGCATCTCCGAACACTGCGCGGGCCGCATTCTCAGTACATGCAAATCTAAGATCACAGGTATCCATATTACTGAGAGGATGTCTTATGATTTTGGTAACTATTCCCTTGATTCCTGGGTCAACTCCCGCACTTCGCGCATGGGCAATAACAGTATTGATGCCACAGGTTTTAGCGATCGGCAGATAGATTGATGCAGTACTTGTCATATGTCCCTGCACCATCTTCCATTCGCCCCTGTGCTGCATGAAAAACATTCTGAGTGCATTTCTGTAGTCGAGAATATTTGTCCCGTGATATCTGGGAACACAGTAGATATTGCCGCCCAGCTTTTTTACAGTAGCATCAAAATAGTCAGGCTTTCTCACTGCCATCAGCTCATCTGAGGATGGGCACTTCTTGCCTGTGGGTTCTGCTGCCGAATGAACCAGGAAATCAAATTGCACACGGCTTCTGTCTATATGTCTGTAAAGGTCCATTATACGGCTCTCTGCGCCGCCAAGACCCAGTGTTCCGAAAACATGTAATATACGAATTGGTTCCGGCATTTGTTACCACCTCTTATGTACTAGAATATATTTAAGCCTGGCCATAAAGTATTCCTTAATGCCTTGGAATGCTCCTGCCTCTATCGGCTCCTGCATAAGCCACTCATCCCAGCTGACCACCTGTCCGCCGGCAAATACCTTTTCATAATAAGCAAAATCCTCGTTATTCAGAGTGTTGGTGTGCACCACAAATGTAGTGTATCCCTCCCCGGTATCATTGAGGACACTTTCTCTTCTATAGGAGATCGGATAGAATGTCATATCAAGCCTTCTGTACGCCTGACGCCCAAAACCATCCGTCACTCTTCTGAATCCATTCTCGAGAAGTGCTTTTATTGTATCCCTGTCATAGCTGTGGCTCGGAGCCATGAAAAAATCAGTGGCTATGCCATGACTTTGGAGTATCTTCTTACCCTCAGCGATCATTTCCGATTGCTTCTCATAAGATATCCCTGCAAACTCCGACTGTTTGTTTAAGGGAAGAAGCCCTCCCTTTTTTGTGGTATATACATGGTTAAGTCCATGCATAGCAATAATCCAGCCTTCTGTCTGGAGATTTCTTATCATTCTCCAAAAGCCCGGATTATCTTCTTTTTCCATTTCGTCCTTCTCAGAACCGGATGAATCTTCTTCAGTATCGATCATCAGCTTTTCATCCTTGTTCTCAGGGATTACCCCTATCAGGGGCTGAATTTTGTACTCGTCGAGAAGCCTTTTGAACCTCCTGAACTTGCCCATATCCATGTTTGGGGCAATGTCATCCATTCGTATTACAATCTTCATACAACAACGCCGCCACGTTTTCGGTGGCGGCATCCCCCGTTAATTACAGACGCCAGTAGCTGAACTCGGCGCTGTCAAATTTGTTCTTATCATATATACCCTTTACATCAAGGAATACTCTTGTCTTGTGCTCAGGTGCATACCATTTCTTTATATCTTCAGGTGTAATGGACAGGAACTCCTCATGTGCAACTGCCACGATCACAGCATCCATATCATGAAGGTCTTCCATGCTGTCAAAGGCTATTCCGTAAAGTCTCTTTGCCTCGTCACTGTCTGCCTCGGGATCTACCACTATCGGGTCTATGCCATACTCCTTAAGCTCATTATAAATATCAATAACCTTGGTATTACGTGTATCTGGGCAGTTCTCCTTGAAGGTGAATCCAAGAATACCAACGCGAGCCTTTCTTACATTGAGGTCCTGTGCAATAAGGCTCTTTACACATGACTCAGCGATGTATTTACCCATATCGTCATTTATACGTCTGCCTGACAGAATGATCTGACTGTGATATCCAAGGCTCTCTGCCTTATAGGTGAGGTAATAAGGATCTACACCTATGCAGTGTCCGCCAACAAGACCGGGTCTGAAGTTAAGGAAGTTCCACTTGGTGCCTGCTGCCTCAAGTACACTCTTGGTATCAATATCCATCTTGTGGAAGATCATTGAGAGCTCATTCATGAATGCGATATTGATATCTCTCTGGCTGTTCTCAATAACCTTGGCTGCCTCAGCAACCTTGATGCTCTCAGCTTCGTGTACACCAGCAAGTGCTACAAGCTTATAAACATTTGCCACCTCTTCAAGTGTCTCCTTATCCATACCTGATACGATCTTGGTAATGGTCTCAAGTCTGTGAACCTTGTCACCGGGATTGATTCTCTCAGGTGAATATCCCACCTTGAAATCAACGCCGCACTTAAGTCCTGACTCCTCCTCAAGGATCGGTACGCAGATATCCTCAGTTACTCCGGGATAAACTGTTGACTCATAGACAACGATTGAACCCTTTGTGAGATATTTGCCCAGTGTTCTGCTGGCACCTTCCACAGGTGTAAGATCAGGTGTGTGATCATCATTAACCGGTGTAGGAACTGCTACCACATGGAATTTGCACTCACGGAGCTTCTCAGGATCAGCTGTGAAATCTACGCTTGTCTCCTTGATTGCTTCGTCTCCAACCTCTCTTGTGGGATCGATGCCCTTCTTGTAAAGAGCAACCTTCTCAGCATTGAAATCGTATCCGACAACCTTTATTTTCCTTGCAAATGCGACCGCTATCGGCATGCCGACATAGCCAAGTCCTACAAGTGATAATTTTTCCTCTCCGGAAAGCAATTTTTCATATAAACTCATGGTATTTTCTCCTTTTGCTATTATATCACACCCTCACATCACCTTAAAATAAGCATCTATGACGAGTTGTCTGTCGAAATTCTCCTCGACGAATTTTCTTCCGGCAAGTCCCATCTGTTTTCTCTCATCCGGTGATAAGGCAAGTATTCTCTCTATCGCTTCTGTCAGCGCACTGCTGCTCTTGGCTTCAAATGTAAATCCGCTCACATCGGGATTCATGGCTTCGATACAACCGTGTACATCTGAGCAAAGTACCGGTCTTCCGCAGGCTGCTGCCTCCAGCAGCACATTTGATAATCCCTCATGGTAAGAGGGATGGACAATGATATTAGAAGCTGCCATTGAGGGCTCTGCACTGTCAAGATGCCCCAGGTATCTGATGACACCTTTTTTCTCAAGCTCTTTTATCCTGGGCTCATACTCCTGTCTCTCATCCTCTTCATATTCTCCGAGGAGATCGAACTTCACATTTTCGTATTTGGCAGTTATCGCCTCAGCCGCATCCAGATACTCGGTTATTCCTTTATCCTTCATAACCCTGATGACCGACAGGATTCTTATTCCGTCCGACTCGTCAGGATAATCCCGCAGAGGATGCTCAGTGAGATTCACTCCCGATCCCGGAAGGAGTCCGGCGTTTTTCACTGCCACTTTGTGAGACTGCATGAAGGTCATATTATTTTCATTCTGGAAAAATACCTTTGCAGCCTTACCGGTAGCAAAACCGTACATAGCGATCAGAATCTTACTTAAGAGTCCACCATTTTGTATCGCCATTCCAAGCCCTGTTACATTACAAATATAGGGCGTCCCCGTAAACCTCGCCGCCATACCACCGTACAGATTAGGCTTGATCGTGTAGGTCAGAACAAATGCAGGCTTTATTCTTTTTATAAGCTTTATGTATTTTATCAGGAGTCCCAGATCTTTGGCAGGATTAGTTCCATGCCGATTAAAATCCGTCTCCTCTATTGTCATGCCAAGCTTTTCGAGCTTCACAACATTCTCATCCGGAGGAACCGATACCACAACCTTATAGCCCTTTTGCTGAAAAGCAGCCACCAGCTCTCTCCTGAAGAGATATAATCCATTGGCATAATTGGTCAGAATAAGGATTTTCATTCAATGCTCCTTAGAATCATATCTCATTCATTCGTCCCTCTAATGATGAGAGTTTCTCTATAACAACACTGTCGTACATGAGCATACATACATCCTCTTCATACTCTCCAATGACAGGTTTATTCTCTTTCTTCTCTACCACGTTCTTATAAATAAATGAAGGGAAATCAACCCCTGCACCATAGGCGTGAAGATATGCTCCGCCAAATCTGGGATTGATCTCAGACAGATAATACTGTCCGTCCTTGTAAAATAGATCCATATCCAGCGGTCCATTGAATCTGAATATTTTAAGGGCCTTAGTCACGAAATCAAAAAGCGCCTCATCCTTAAATGATATTGTCTTGTTCGCACCGCCTATTGTAGTGGAAATCTTCTTCTTAGAGAAAATCGCCACAGGTTCATGACTTACGGTATCTACATATATATCCGCATCCATATCCTTGCCATCCATGAACTCCTGAATTATGAGCTCCGGACTTCTGGAGGTAAGCTCCTCAAGGAGTTCTAATGATTCAACCTTGCGGGCTCCCACACTTCCGCTTCCGGTTCTGGGCTTGACGAACACCGGGAACTTAATATCTCCCGCATCGAAACCTGCCTTAAAGTCCTCAAAAGAACCGTAGGTAAGAACTGTAGGTATGTTATTGGTCTTCAGATATTTGAACATCTTGTACTTATCAAAGCACAGGTCTGCCGTCTCCTTGTAGGGAGCAAGCACCTCCACCCCGATAGCTTCAAAATCACTTCTGTGAGCAGCGAGAATAGAAATCTCGGGATCTATCAGCGTGGTTATTGCGTCAATCTTTTCCCTGCGGCAGATCTTCAAGAGTTTCGGAATGTATTCCTTGTCGCTTATGAGCGGCACTCTGTATACCACATCAGCAAAGGCAGGCGCCGGCGCATAAGGACTGTTATCAGTGACCACTATCTTTAGCTTATCTCCGAGAGTATTTCTGAAATCCTTAAGTAGTTCGCAGCGTCTTCCCACGCTAGTAAATAATATATTCATTATTGCTCCTTCTTTTCCTTTGTTCCGGTGAATGCCTCCATTGTGGCATCCGTAGCACTGTTTACATCATTATGCTTGAGAACAACGGCAACCGTCATAAAAACTATTTTGAGATCAAAAAGAAATGACATATGATCCACATAGTAAACATCTTTTTCAAAGCGGTCCTCCCAGCTTAGGAGGTTCCTGCCATTTACCTGAGCCCATCCGGTGAGTCCCGGTCTGACCTCATGTCTTCTCTTCTGCTCTGCATTGTAAAGAGGCAGATATTTCACAAGAAGCGGCCTCGGTCCCACAAAGCTCATGTCACCCTTCAGGATATTTATGAACTCCGGAAGCTCGTCGAGACTGGTTGAGCGAAGCTTCTTACCGAATTCAGGAAGTCTGTCCTCATCGGGAAGAAGGTTTCCGTTTTCATCCTTCTTATCAGTCATGGTCCTGAATTTATACAGGTTGAAGACCATCTCATCCTTACCTGGTCTCGGCTGTTTGAACAGCACCGGACTTCCCAGCTTAACCCGCACCAAAACCGCCAGTATCAGATACAACCAGCTAAAGCAGACCAGCACCAGAAGTGACAGTACTATATCAATTATTCTTTTGATTATCAGGGGATAGATCACCCCTCTTTTCTTCTTATTTTCAGTCATATTTTCTTTATTAATGTGAATTGCAAAGCCCCGTTACAATAATGTATTATAACCTATAGGGATTTTATTTCAAGAAAACATAAGATTTGAGGGAGTTATCTGATTATGAAGCTTGATATAAAAAGAGGCAGCTTAAGACTTGTTGTGGTTCTTTTCGCTGCATTTCTCATGGCTCTTAATATTCAGACCTTTGTAAATGCCGGAGGTCTGTATCCCGGCGGCGCACAGGGGCTTACGATCATCATTCAGCGTATCGCCCTTAAGTATTTCTCGGTCACAATTCCCTATACCCCCATAAATGTGATTCTGAACATTATTCCAATTTATATTGGTTTTCGTTATATAGGTAAAAAATTCACGTTATATTCAATGATCATGGTCC
>JAEEGL010416774.1_pt1 | contig 10550 bp, 7 predicted proteins | sample 9134231 | NCBI WGS metagenome assembly JAEEGL01 (sample SAMN16246548, study PRJNA631951) | gut metagenome | biome: gut microbiome; feature: rumen; material: fiber-attached | host: Bos | place: Iran: Karaj | collected 2018-10
GCATGATAGATCACGGAACCCAGGTTCTCCCAGATCTCCTTTTCGCCCACGTAAGTACTGTAGTGGGTGGACTCCACCGTATCTTTGACGATTTTCTGGAACCGGCTCTCATCCAGTTCGCCGGAGCCGATCTCCGCGGAGAAGGAATAATAACTGTTCAACAAAAACTTGCCGATGTAGCAGGCCACAACGGAGCTGTCGAGACCGCCGGAAATGTAAAATCCGATGGGCACATCTGCGATCAGTCTTCTGGAGATGGCCTTTTTGATATGCTCCCGAAGGCGCTCCACATAATAAGCTTCACCCTTATCTTCTTCCTCTTCCCTGGGATAGATCAGATCCCAGAACTCGATGTCTTCGATGTCCTGTTCACCCCGGATCCGCAGCATATGGCCCGCTCTTACGGAACGGATGCCCACAAAGAAAGTCTCGGGCGAAACAACACCGGGATAGTTCATCAACTGATCCACGGCCTTCATGTTCAGTTTTCTCGGCACTCCGGGGTATTCCAGGATAGCCTTGATCTCGGAACCGAACAGGATCCGACCGTCATATTCCGTATAAAACAGAGGGCAGATACCGATCTGGTCTCTTACCAGGAACATCTCTTCCGTACGATGGTCAAAGAGTGCAATGGCAAACTGACCGTTCAGCATCTTGGGAAATTCCGTGCCGTATTCTTCATACAGGTGAACGATGACTTCCACATCGGTACCGGTGGCAAAAACATGCCCCTTGGCAATGAGTTCGTCCCGAAGTTCCTGGTAATTGAAGATCTCGCCGTTGCAGATCATGGTAACGGTCTTTTCTTCATTCTGAAGAGGCTGCATGCCGCCCTGTAAGTCCAGAAAGCTAAGACGCGTAAAGCCAAAGCCCGCTCTCCCGAGGATCATGGACTTTTCTCCGTCGGGTCCTCTGTGACGGATCTTGGCCAACATTTTGTCGATGGTGGCCGCCTCGATCTTATCTCTGTTTGTTTTATTGTAAATGCCGCAAATTCCGCACATGTATCTTACTCCGTTCTTGCTGTGTTACCCGGTTGCTATTTGATCCCGTATTTCACTTTCTGCTCCGCGATCTCCGCATCATACCGGATCCGTTTCTCTGCCCAGATCGCCTGCAGATCCTCCTCGCCTCTTCTGTCGGAAACTCCCATGTTTTCCGTCAGGTATGCCCCGATATACCGGGAGCATTTTTCCGCGCCGGAAAGGTTCATGTGAAGGCCCGCATCGTAGGTATCGGTGGTGTAATCGATGCCGATCTCTTCCGTTAACTCCAGGAAGTTGATATAGGGCAGGTCATACTTCGCCGCATACTCATCCAACTGTGCCTCCCACTCGTCATACCAGTGAGGATACAGGCTGGGAGCTTTGATCATCAGAAGTTTGATGCCTTCCTTGTCGCAAAGTTCCCGCATCTTATCCAGGTACTTCCAGGCATTCTCTCCAAAACTGTAATCTCCCAGGGGTCTGGGATTGGGAATGCTTTCCACGGGTTTGACGTCGATCCGCATGTAGTATCCGTTGTGAGTCACGGGACGGGAATGGAACATATATTCAAAATCCGTAGCTTCCAGTTCCGTGATCCTGCTGTGATACCGAAGGATGGGGAACACATAGTCTAAAAAGTGTTCTTCCTCCCGCATGGAATCCTTGATGGCATTTACTTTGGTCATGGACCACTTCATGCCCTCCAGGCTCATACGGTTATAAGCTTCGTTGTTTGCATGATCAAACTGCAGGGACTGGATGTTGAACACAACAACATCGGGCTTGTGGTACTTCAGCGTATCCTCCAGCAGGTAATAGGACTGGAAAATATACTGCTCCGCACTGCCGCGGATGTAGCTGTTGATCCCGTAATCTTCCCAAAGTACCATGGGAGAAAAGTTCTCGTACACCTCGCAGTCACCCACAAACAGCACATCAAAATCCTTACGGGGCTCCTCGTAATACTCCGCGACAAAAGCGCCCTCCACGATGCCGTCCACATACTTGGGCACAAGGAGCTTTTGCAGCAAGTACAGTGCCCCAAGGACGATCACCGCGGTAACGACGAACCTTACGATCCGGCGGGAAGTTTTGCCTTTCTCTTTCCCGGTGGCCACCTCATTCAATTGTTCTTCTTTTTTATCCTGAATATTGTCCATAAAAAAACCAAAAAATCTTAGAACCGGTTGTAGATAAACTGGCTGGAATCATACCCGATGCCGTACTGTCCAAACAAAAGGACTGCCAAAAACAAGAAAAACCAGATGGCTGCTCTCAGGGTGTAAGGACGCTCTGCGATCAGGGCTCCGACGCTCTTTCCCGCATCTCCCAGTTTTTCCTGTTTTCTCTGGATCAGGGAAACGATCCAGACGACTAAAAGGGCAGCGCCTGCAATTACATAATCCTTGCCGGAAAGGCCGATCCGCCAGATCAGCCCGTCCGCAAACAGGCGCTCCGGTTGTCTTACAAAAATGGAACCGAAGGCCCTAAAGGTCTGTCCCAACGTTGCATAGCAGTCAAACAGGTTCATGACGCACACGATAAGGAAAGTACGCAGGATCATGAACGCCCGGTATACACCGCTTTCTGCAAAGGGAACCTTTTCATGGAAACGGGCATAAGCCCCCTCAAACTCCTCGGATACCATTAGGACTGCCCAGTTGCAAAGTCCCCACACAACAAAATTCCAGTTTGCCCCATGCCAGATGCCGGTTGCAAACCAGACGATAAAAGACGAAACGTATACAGGAAGCCTCTTTCCCACTTTTGCTCCCAGATGTGCCTTTGCGAATTTCGAAAAGGCCTTCATAAAGAAGCTGGTGGATACGGGATAAAACAGATAGTCCCGAAACCATCCGCACATGGTAATATGCCATCTGCGCCAGTATTCCTTGATGGATGTGGAATAATAGGGGAGCTTAAAGTTCTCTTCCAGTTCGATCCCCAGTGCCTCTGCCGCACCGATGGTCACATCAATGCCTCCCGTAAAGTCGGCATAGAGTTCCAGCGTATAAGCGATCATACAAAGGAACATGGCACCACCGCCATAAGAAGCCTTCGGATCCGTCACCGTTCCCACCAGGCCAAAGAGTCTGTCGGCGATCACCAGCTTTTTAAAGAATCCCCAAAGGATCCGCTGAAGTCCCCGGGCAAACTTTTCTCCGTCAAATGCATGGGGCGCATAAAGAGTCCCGGAGAGCCGGTCAAATCTGGCAATGGGGCCCTGCACCAGCTGGGGGAAGAAGGTGATGAACAGCGCAAACTTAAAAAAGTTCTTCTCCGGAGCATAGGCATCCCGGTACACATCGATCAGGTAACCGATGGCCTGCAGGGTAAAAAAGGAAATACCCATAGGCAACAAAATACCCAGCAGCGACAATTTCCCGTCACTGCCGGTAGCCTGAAAGATGTTATTGATATTCGTGATGACAAAGTCCGCATATTTCACCACCGCCAGGATCCCCAGATCAAGGATGATGGCAAGTGCGGCGATCCTTTTGCGGAGCTTTGTTTTTTCTTCCCGGTATTTCTTCTTGGCGTCCTTATCCAGCGTTTCTTTGTTCGCCTTCAGATACGCCTTCTGCGTTTCATGTACCTTACCGATCTGTATGGCCGCCACATAGGTGATGAGCGTTACAGCCAGGATATAGGCCAGATTGGATATGCCGGAAAAAGCATAAAAGACCAGACTGGAAAGCAGCAGGAACATGCCCTGCCACTTTTTCGGTATTACATAGTATCCTAAGAAGACCAGAGCCAGAAAGCCCAGGAATGCATAGGAGGTAAAGACCATTTCCTTACTCTTCCTCCAGGCGGCTGATCAGCGCATACATTGCCTTAGCGGAGTTGAAGTTCTCCGGCAGGATGTCCTTTGCGGTGATGGTCACGCCGAAAGTGTCTCCGATCTGAGTGATCAGATCCACGATATCCAGAGAGTCCAGGATCGCCTCATCGATCAGGTGCTCCTCGGTCTCATAATCCACGTCATCGTGAATGCCTTTTAAGATTTCCAGTAATTCGTCCATTTTATAACCTCACTCTCTTACTTTCCCGCTTCGTAATTTGCCTTCAGGGTCTTTCTGTCGATCTTGCCGTTGGCCGTAAAGGGCATGGTGTCGATCTTGAAGATCCTGCCGGGGATCATATAGCGGGGGAACATGGTTTTCAGCTGTTTAGAAACTTCTTCTTTTTCCAAATCGCCAATATAATATAGCACAATTTTCTTCTTTTCGGAATCATAGATGCAGGCAGACATGCGAACGCCTTCGATGCGGTCTGCGCCCACTTCGATCTCGCCCAGTTCCACTCTGTGGCCCATGTGCTTGATCTGATAATCCTTACGGGATACAAAGATCAGCTGGCCTTCCGCATTGTATTTTCCGATATCGCCGGTCTTGTAGATCAGTTCCGGATATGCGGTATTTAAGGGGTTCTGGACAAAAGCCTGAGCCGTACGCTCGGGATCGTTGTAATACCCCAGGGTCAGGTTGGTACCGCGGATGCAGATTTCGCCCTCTTCACCCTCTCCGGCAAGCGTCTTTCCATCTTCCTTAAACAGCAGGATCTCCCGGTTGGGGAAGGGTCTTCCGATGGGAATGGGTTCTCCTTCCTTCGGATCTTTTTCCATACGGAAGAAACAGCACATGCCGGTGCCTTCCGTAGGACCGTAAAGATTGGTAAAGGATGCATTCGGAAGGGCCTCTCTCCATTTCAGGAACTGGGTCACGGGGAACACCTCGGATCCAAATGCCACGGTATGGAGGTACTCGGGCTTTACGGTGCTGAAGGTATCAAATGCACTGACCATGGTCAGAGCGGAAACCACCCAGCAGATGGTGTTGATCTTATGCTCGTTCAGATACTCCACCAGCGTGGTGGGCATGGAAAACTTACTCTTGGGGATCAGATAGGTCGTTGCCCCAAACTTAAGCGTCGGATACAGTTCCTTCAGGCAGGCATCGAAATACAGGGGAGACTGGTTTCCGAATACGGTATCCTCTCCCAGATTCAGGATCTCGGAAAGCTGCTCGATGTAATCGATGACGGATCTGTGGCAGGCACAAACACCCTTGGGGATCCCGGTAGAACCGGAAGTAAACACGATGTAAATGGGATCGGTGTCGATGGCCTTTTCATAGATGGCGGTCACGGCCGCATCATCCGCTTCCACTTTCTGAAGCTCCGAGTACAGCACGGTCTTACCGCCTTTTAGGTCAAAACGGGAGGTCAGTTCCAGCGTATCTTCGTCGCAGATCACCAGCGGAGAGCACACATTATCCAGGATCAGCTGGACTCTGGTCACGGGCATCTCTTCATCGATGGGCACGTAAAAGCAACCGCCGGTGACAACGCCAAAGAAAGCTGCCACTTCCTCCGGAGATTTTTTCATAAACACCACCACGGGCTTTTTGTAGATCTTCTGCTGATCCAGGTAGGTACCGATCTTTCGGCTGCTGTCATAGATCTGGCGGAAGGTCAGATCCGTTTCTCCGTCGGAAAATGCCACTTTATCCGGCTTCCTGGTAACGATATTGTTCAGATATTTTAATACGTTGTTATACATCTTAATTTCTTCTACCTTTCTACTTCTGTCCATCTTTCCTGCAGAGGATGCTGCCAGCTCGTTTTCTTCTGACTTCCGTATTTCCCTCTTTTTCCAAAAAGCGGATCTTCTCCGTAAATCCGGCCGGGATCACTTCTCCCGGTACAAGAAGCGGGATCCCCGGCGGATAACAGAACAGATACTCCGCGATGATCCTGCCTTCCAGGTCAGGATCGTTTACGGGGATTTCCTCTTTCGGGCCTCGCAGCGCATCCGCGATGGTCAGCAACCTCGCCGTTTCTGCGCCGACTCCGTTTCCGTCAAATATAAAATTCCCGGCATCAAAGCGTTGCTCCTTTTCATCTTCCGCTACCGGTTCCAGTTCAGAATCAATGATGTGCAGTGCAAGAGAAAGCCGGTCGTAGGCTTCCCCCGGATCCGCGGGAGACGTCATGGCAAGCACTGCATTTGCCGTCGCCATTTCCGTTTCCAGTTGAAAACGCTCCCGAAGGCATCTTCCTAACTCTACTCCGTTTACGGAACTTTTTCCACAGGTAATATACATTTTTCCGGGGTCGTATGCAAACACACCGTTTTCACGGGCATTTGGAGACAAAACCGACAGTTTCTTCAAGTCTTTTACAGCTTCCCGGAACTCCGAAATGTTTTTGGCCCAGGTTTCAAAAGCCTCTTTTCCGTTTTGGGAACGCAGCCATTCCACACATCCGTCGATGGATTCCATCAAAGGATAGGAAGGAGAACTGGTCTCAAAGACGGAAAGCTTTTCTTCCACCGCCTCCGGATCCACCAGGCTTCCCTGAACATGAAGGATAGCGGTCTGGGTTAAGGACGGCAGTGTTTTATGAAGGCTCTGAACGATGATGTCTGCCCCTGCTGCCACGGCACCATCGGGGAAGTACGTTTTTCCGGTTTCCGGTGTTGCCGCCGGATCCCGGAACAATCCCAGATGGGCTCCGTGGGCCTCATCCACCAGGACGGGGATGGGATCTTCCCTGTCATGACAGATCTTCGCGATGGTTTTCACATCGGAGATCACGCCTTCATACGCAGGGCTTGTAAGGATCACACCCTTTACTTCCGGAAAGCGCTCCAGAAGATCTTTGACGTCATCCGGATCCACCGATCCGCAGCAGATGGGATGCCCCGTCTCCGGATCCGTCACGGTCTTTGGCATCAGCCACCGGACCTTCAGGCCCCAAAGCTCCAGGGCGTGAAAAACGGACAGATGGGAATTCCGCTGGCAGATCACTTCACTGCCGTAGGGCACCATGGCGGTGATCCCGGCCAGGTTTCCGCAGGTACTTCCGCCAACCAGGAAAAAACTCCGGTCTGCGCCCCATAAATCTGCAGCTCGCTCCATGGCCGTCTTCAGGATCCCGTCGGCATGATGGAGATCATCCGTTCCTTCCACTTCCGTTACATCCCTCTCATAAGGAAGTTCCGGAACCGGCTTCAGGATCCGTTTGTGCCCCGGCATGTGAAAGGGGTAAATCCCGCTGTCCGTATAAGATTGTAAGTCGTCTCGTAATGTACTCATTCAGATTGTTCTTACACTAATAACCAAAGTAGGCATCAATGCCGTTTGCGATGCCCTGCACCATAGCTGCCTGATACACAGGATCCTGCATGTTGCGGTCATCCGCAGGGTTGGTCATAAACCCCATTTCCAAAATGGTCACAGGCATCAGGCACCAGTTGATCCCCGTCATGGTGTCATTTAAGCTCACGCCCCGGTTCTTCATTCCCGTAGCAGCGCAGTAAGCGCTCAGGATCTGGGTGCTCAAGGTCTGGCTCTGAGAAGAAAGGGCGCTGACATAAGGGTTATTTGCGCTGGGGGCCAGGGTGGAAGCGCCGCTTGCACTGCTGCTGTTTGCGCCGTCCGCATGAAGCCGGACACAGATCTCCGCGCCTGCGTTGTTGGCAAACTGGGCCCTTTCCACGTTACTGATGTTCACATCATGGGTGGTGCGGGTCATATAGACCGTATACCCCCGGTTTTGCAGTTCCGTCTGGAGTGCCAGACCGATCTGCAGCGTCAGCATGTACTCCGGAACTCCCGTTGTGGTACCGGTGGTACCACCGGTCACCCGGGCCTTCATCACCGTGGATCCGGGACCGTTGGGTTCTTTCGTATTATCTCCCCGGCGCTGATGTCCGGGATCAATGCAGACGATATGTCCGCCGGTAACTACCCCGCTTGAGGTTACCACCTGGGCAGTTTCGCTTCCTGTCGTCGCATCCGTTCCTGCCTGGTTCGAGGTATCGGTACTTTCCTCGGCTTCGGTTTGCTGTTTGGTCTGTCCGGCCGTTTCCGTGCTGCTTTCCGACGAAACCGTACTTTCCGCAGCAGTGCTCTCCGCTGAAGCAGTCTCTGTTTCCGCTTTTTCCGTCTCGGAAGGCTCTGTTTCCGATCCTGTGTCTTCCGTTTCCAAAGTCTCCGCTTCCGGTGTCTCTGTCATCGCCTCGGCGGTTTCCGGCTCTGCTGCCGTGCTTTCCGTTGCTTCAGTCTGCTCTGCTGCCGTGCTTTCCGCTGCTTCAGTCTGCTCTGCTGCCATGCTTTCCGCTGCGGTCTCCGCGGCCACTTCCTGTTCCACTGTCTGCTCTTCCGGTTTTCCTGCGCCGCAGCCGCAACCACTAGCTAAACTTTGCACAGAGAGCAAAAGGACGATCAGTACAAGTCCCAGGCGTTCTTTCCAAATTCCGATCTTCAAAAAACTGTTCAAATCAATAAAACCTTCCCTTTTACAACTCTTCTTCGCGATCACAGCAGGCCTGCCACCAGGCGCATCACCGCCTGCTCGATCCTGACAGGGATCGGTGCCATGCTCACATACTGATCCGAAATTTCCCGGCTGTCCGCAAAGAGTTTTTCAAAATCCGCTCTCATGTCCCGGATGGCATCGCATCCGTAGAGAAGACAACCGTTCTCGAAATGATGATAGAAACTGCGGAAGTCCAGATTCACGGTTCCGCAGGAAGCAAGCCTTCCGTCGCAAACGCACTGCTTGCTGTGTAAAAATCCGGGGGTGTACTCGTAAATGCGTACGCCGCACCGAAGGAGATTTCTGTAGTAGGATCTGGTCACGTTGTAGACCAGTTTTTTATCGGGAATACCGGGGGTAATGATCCGCACATCCACGCCACGCTTTGCCGCAAGTCCCAGAACCCGCACCATCTCATCCGTGAGGATCAGATAGGGGGACGTGAAATAACAGTATTCTTTTGCATTCTCGATCATGCTCAGGTATACGTTTTCTCCCACGGGTTCCTTATCCATGGGGTTATCCGCATAAGGCTGCACGAAGCCGGTAGCGCCGCTCATGGGATCGGACTCGGCAATATAGTTTGCCGCATCGATCGCATCCGTTTCATCCCGGTCCTTCCGTCTTGCAGCATTCCACTGCTCCAGGAAGGTAATGGTCATGGAGTTTACCGCATCCCCCTCTAAGCGGATGCCGGTATCTTTCCAGTATCCGTATGGGCTGGTGTAATTAAAGTACTCATCTGCCATATTGTAGCCGCCGGTGTGCCCGATGCGGCCGTCCACAATGATGAGTTTCCGGTGATCTCTGTTGTTTAAGAAAAAGTTGATCAAAGGAGATACGGGATTAAACGCTCTGCAGTGGATGCCGTATTTGGCCATTCTTGTGATGAAATCGGAGTTGATAAAACTGATGCTGCCAAAATCATCATAGAAGATACGCACTTCCACCCCTGCTGCCGCCCGCTCGATCAGGATGTCCCGCAGTTCCCCGAAGGCTTCCCGCTCTTCCACCGCATGGTATTCCATAAAGATGAATTTTTCTGCCTTCTGAAGGTCCTCTTTCAGGCTCTCCATCACATACTTCGTATCGGAGAAAAACTTCACGTCCGTATTTTCATAGGGCGGATACTTGGCATATCTGGATAGGTACGCGGAAATGTTTCCTTCTCCCAGATCCTTTTCCCGGATCTTTCCCCGGATATCTTCATTCTCCGGAAGAAGGGGCAGGATCTCCTTGTCCACCTGACTGTACCGCTTTTTCATGTTCCGGGTGGAACCCGAAAGACCGATCATCAGATAAAGGAGTATCCCGAATACCGGCACTGCCAGGATCAGTACGATCCAGGGCATCTTCATGGCCGAAGTTTTCTGCTGGGAATAAATGGCCACCACCAGGATCGCGGAAACAATGCCGATGCCGATGGTGAACCAGGAGCCCCGGGCATGCAGGCTGTGGGTGATCCACACCAGCACGAAAAAGTCCAGGAGCAGCGACAGCATCGCTACTCCCAGACGGTGAAACCCGTTCTTGATGGAGGATCTTTTTTCCAGTGTGGCTTTTTTCATAAAACGAATTCCTTAGTTGGTGTCTCTTATTTGACCAGACCTTTGTCGGTCTTTTTCACATGCTTGAAGACCTCTTCGAAGCGGTTCAATGCTTCATCGATGATCTCGGGGGTGTCCGCAAGGGAGGTGTAAAGTCTGCTGCCTGCCAGGGTAACGATACCGTTTGCCATGTAGGCTGCGCCCATTCTTTCCATGGAATCCTTACGCACATACATCATGTCCTTGTGCTTTAAGAGTCCTGCTGCGGACTTGATAAAGGACATGGAGGAGAAATCAAAGCTCATGGCGCCGGTGCACTCCAGGTGTACGATGGAGCCCTGGTTATACGCAACGAAGGGCAGTCCGTAACGGTCGATGAGTTCCTTCAGGCCGTCGCAGAGTCTGTCGCCCATGCGTCCTGCCACTTCGCAGGCATTGGTGCGTTCGATTTCCCGGATCGCCGTATAACCTGCCACGCAGGACAGGGGATTGGCGGATAAGGTTCCGCCCACGTAAGCTCTGTGTTTTCCGGTGGCGAGGCCAGCTGCCATAAGGCCGGCATACTCTCTCTTACCACCGACACCGCCTGCTGCGGGATAACCGCCGGCAACGCTCTTACCGAACATGGCCGGATCAGGCACCACCCCGAAATACCCCTGGGCTCCGGAGAATGCAACCCTGAAGCCCC
>JAEEGL010914388.1_pt1 | contig 10550 bp, 12 predicted proteins | sample 9134231 | NCBI WGS metagenome assembly JAEEGL01 (sample SAMN16246548, study PRJNA631951) | gut metagenome | biome: gut microbiome; feature: rumen; material: fiber-attached | host: Bos | place: Iran: Karaj | collected 2018-10
CCTGATGACCGTGGCCACCTTAGGCGCCTTTGCCATTCAGGCATGGGAAGAAGCGGTCGGTGTTATCTTCTTCTACCGGGTCGGCGAATGGTTCCAGGACCGGGCCGCCGACCGGAGCCGCGACCAGATCATGGACGCGGTGGATATGCGTCCGGAAGTGGTCAATCTGCTGGTGGGCGACGACGTGAAGGTCATTCCCTCGGCCGAAGCCCGGGTCGGCGACATCCTGCTGGTGCGCGTCGGTGACCGCATCCCGCTGGACGGCGTCGTCATCGATGGCGAAAGCCTGCTGGATACCTCCCCGGTCACCGGCGAACCGGTGCCGGTCCGCAAATCCTACGGCGACGAAGTGCTGTCCGGCTGCGTCAACACCTCCGGCATGCTGAAGATCCGCGTGGAAAAGGAACTGCAGGAATCCATGGTCACCAAGATTCTGGATTCGGTGGAAAACGCGGCGGCCAACAAACCGTACATCGACAAGTTCATCACCCGGTTCGCCCGGGTCTATACCCCCATCGTGGTGGCCCTGGCGCTGGCGGTGGCCATCATACCCTCGCTGGTCACCGGCGACTGGCACAAATGGATTTACACCGCCCTGACCTTCCTGGTCATCAGCTGCCCCTGCGCCCTGGTTCTCTCCGTGCCCCTGTCCTTCTTCGCGGGCATCGGCGCCGGCTCCAAGATCGGCGTTCTGTTCAAGGGCGGCAACGCCATGGAAATGCTGAAAAACGTGGCGGCGGTCGTCATGGACAAGACCGGCACCGTTACCAAGGGCAACTTTGTCGTACAGCAGGTCATTTCCGCCGGCAGCGTCGGCGAGAATGAGCTCCTGCAGGCGACGGCCGGGGCGGAACAGGTTTCCACCCATCCCATCGCCGTCAGCATCGTGAGCGCGGCCAAAGAGCGGAACCTCGCGCTCGAACGTCCGGACCGGTTTGAGGAAATCGCCGGCGCCGGCCTGGTGGCTTATTTCGGGAACGACGTGCTGCTGGTCGGCAATCCCCGCCTGATGGACCGCTTCACGGTGGATTTCAGCGCTTACCAGCCGGCGGACTACGGCAGCGAAGTGCTGGTGGCGAAGAACGGGACTTTCCTGGGCAGCCTGCGCATCAACGACACCCTGAAAGAGGACGCCAAGCAGGCCGTGGCCGACATCACGAAGCTGGGCCTGGCGACGGTCATGCTCACCGGCGACGCCCGGAAGGAAGCGAACGCCGTGGCGGCGGAAGCCGGCATTTCGGAAGTGCGGGCCGAGCTCCTGCCGCAGGACAAGCTGAAAGAAATGAACGATCTGCGCAACAAATACGGCGGCGTCATGTTTGTCGGCGACGGCATCAACGACGCTCCGGTCCTGGCCGGCGCCGACGTGGGCGCGGCCATGGGCAGCGGCGCCGACGCGGCCATCGAGGCGGCCGACGTGGTCTTCATGAATTCCGAGATGAGCGCCATCCCGAAGGCCATCGCCATTGCCAAGGCGGTTAACAGCGTGGCCTGGCAGAACGTGGTCTTTGCCCTGGTGGTCAAAGTCATCATTATGGTTGCGGGCCTCTTCGGCTACGCCTCCATGTGGGCGGCGGTCTTCGCCGACACCGGCGTATCGGTGCTCTGCGTGCTGAACGCCTGCCGCGTGCTGTACAGGAAGTTCTGACGATAACGAATCAGCTGCCAAAACAAAAAACCGCAGGTTTGGTATCCCGGCTTCACCGGAGATAACAGACCTGCGGGTTTTTATTTCGTAAGAACCTCTCCGAAAAAACATCGCCGACATTTTCCGTCCGCGCATAGATCCTTCCTCTTTGTGGCTGCCGTTATGACTCCGCTCCTACAGTTGCGCCGCAATGGCAATCCTGTCATCCGGGGAAATATCCAGCGCCTCCATGGCTTCATTGGCCGACCAGCCTTTCTTCTTCATCAGGGAGCGTATGCTTTTGAGCGTGCTCTCCATACGCCCCTGCTCCACGCCTTGCTCCATGCCTTGCTGTATGCCTTGCTGCATGCCTTGCTCCATGCCTTGCTGTATGCCTTGCTCCAAACCTTCATTCCTGATCGTTTTTGCCTCATATTCCAAAATCTTACCGACCATGACAGATTTCACACCTTCCCGTACCTTTGCTGCATTTCCGGCGCAATATGCTCCTACAGTTGCGCCGCAATGGCAATCCTGTCATCCGGGGAAATATCCAGCGCCTCCATGGCTTCATTGGCCGACCAGCCTTTCTTCTTCATCAGGGAGCGTATGCTTTTGAGCGTGCTCTCCATACGCCCTTGCTGCACGCCTTGCTGTATGCCTTGCTCCATGCCTTGCTGTATGCCTTGCTCCAAACCTTCATTCCTGATCGTTTTTGCCTCATATTCCAAAATCTTACCGCCCATGACAGATTTCACTCCTTCCCGTACCTTTGCGTACTTTTCCGCAATATGTTCCAATACCCGGTTCGCCATGTCCAGGATGGCGTGCCGCGTAAATTCCTCGATTTCTCCTGCTTCCTGCAATTTTTCCAGCTTCTCCTGTATGACCGCGTATTCCCTTCGCAGAGCTTCCCTTTTCTCATTGTCCCGCTCGTATTCCGCGAAGCGGCTTTCATGGGAAAAGATGTAGAACGGGATCAGGAAATACAGCTTTTTCCCGAATAGCTCCGCAACACCGTATTGCTGCACTTTCATTACGGGGATGTCGTAGGAGATTTCCCCGCCCGGCGTTATTATGTGAACGGTCATCGTGTCCGGCGTTTTGTTGTTGTGCCGGAGGAAAAGCACCGCCGAGTGCGGGAATGTGACAGCGAGAACGCTTCCCGCTATCTCCCCGTCATCGAGCGCAATCTGCGCGTCGTATTCAAACAGGCGGATCAGCATGCTGCTGTCCGGCGTGGATTGGCATTCGCAATGGTATTTTTTCTCTGTCCTGCCAATGACGCGGAAGCTGGAATCCGTAATCCGGCTTTCTTCTTCGCCATCCTGCCGGTTCAGGAAGTGCTCGTTCGGGGAAAAGACGATTTTCTCGTCTCCCGTATAGTGCTCCCCGAAAAGCTCGTTGATGACCGGCAGGATAAGCCGGCTGCAATCGTTGAGCAACGTACGGAATACGTCATCGTAAGGCGTGCTGCTGATCTTCAAGGGCTGTCCCTCCCGTCCCTATTATACCACATTTCAGAGAACAGGAGGGCAAAACTCAATCCGGGGCTATGATTTTTTCCGCTCCCCGCTTCCTCCTTCCTTTCCCCTTTTTTAAGGGCATCGGGCTTGACGCGGCGCACAGGGATTATGGCCGGACTGCGGAAAAAACCTTGACAAGCGGGGCCAAAGCATATACATTAACTATGAAAGAAAATTCAACAGAAAGAAGGGTTTCTTCATGGCTAACCTGGCTCTTTGGAAAGCACTGCAAGAATTGAAAAAGGACTTTGACTGGGTGGACCTCACCCATCCGCTGACCAATGACAGCCCCGTCTGGTCCGGTATCCCGGCCGGCTCGGTGGAACTGTGCAAAACGGTATTCGACTGGGGCAACCCAATGCTGGAATGCCTGATCCATACCTTCAAGTTCCCCGGCCAGTTCGGCACCCATATCGATTTCCCCGGCCACTTCATCAAGGGCGCGCCCCTTTCCGAAAAGTTCGGCGTTGAGAACATGGTCTTCCCGCTGGTGGTCATCGACGTTACGGCGAAAGTGGCGCAGGACGTTCACTACGCGGTAACGCCCGAGGACATCAAGGCCTGGGAAGCCGACTACGGCCCCATCCCCGACGGGGCTTTCGTGGCCCTCCGCACCGACTGGGCGAAAAACTGGCCCGATATGGACAAGCTTTCCGGAACCGCCGCCGACGGCAGCGAGAACTTCCCCGGCTGGTCGCTGCCGGCGCTGCAGTACATCTACGAGACGCGGGCCGCCGCCGCCAACGGTCATGAAACCCTCGACACCGACGCCTCCGCCGAAGCGGCGAAAGCCGGCGACCTCGCCTGCGAGCGCTACGTCCTCGAAAAAGGCAAGCTCCAGATCGAGGTGCTGGCGAACCTCGACAAAGTCGCCCCGGCCGGCGCCCTGCTCTTCGCCGCCTGGCCCCACATCGACGGCGCCACCGGCCTCCCGCTCCGCGCCATCGCCATCACCCCGCGGGTGTAATACGGACAACGGATCAAAGAATTTAACGTAGTCCGCGTGCTGCGCACGCTGTATTTTCACCTGCGGTGCAAATGCCGTCTCATGCAGTCACTGTAAGAAATCAAAGAAATCAAAGATTTCCAACCGTGACTGGTATAAAAGCGCTACCAGACGCACCCACGCAAAAAAGGGGCTGTCACGGGAAGATGATTTCCCCTTGTGACAGCCCCCTTTTGTAATCAGGAAGTATATCCTGTCAAATCAGGGGACCTTGTCTGGCAGGTGATTTCCGGGGGTGTATTTTTGCCCGGTTATTTGCGACAGCCCCGTCAATTTTCAGGGAACTGAATTGTATTATTAAGATGAGAACGGAAAAAGAGGAAAAGGAGAGAGCAGTCATGACGGCGGAATGGCAGGAAAGGAACATGAACGCTGTGCTGAAAACGACTGTGATTCTTGTGGTTTCTCTCTGACTGCTGACGGTCGCCCCGTTTTCGGAAGTGGCCTGGCGGCCCGACGAAGACCCGGAGATGGCGGAGCCCCGCAATTCCCGTATGGAGGAAACGAATATTCGCAGGAATCAGGAAATAGCAGTTCTCGTATTTCCTGATGATAAATTCCTTTTCGGTGGTCTGGATTTCCTTGGGAATACGGACAGCCTGACTGTTTCCGCTTTGGAAAACTATTGCTTTCAGCATGTGGGGCTGCCTCCAATCCCTTGTATATCTTAAAATATATACAAAGGAGGGCACTTTTGCCAACGCCCGGCACGAGGCTGCCCGCCGAATACTCAATAAAAGAAAGGAAGGTATTGTCTGAATGGCAAAGATCAACATGAACGAACTGACGAAGGAACAAATCGAGAAGGCGCTGGCCTGCAAAACCGCCGACGAGCTGATGGCGGCGGCGAAGGTCGAGGGCTTCGAGATCACGAGGGAGGAGGCTGAGGCGTATATGGCGGAGCTGGCCGACTTCGAGCTGGACAGCGAGACGCTGAAAAAAGCAGCGGGAGGCGGCTGTTACTGCGATTGTCCGGAGTTCATCGTTCCCTGACGGTTTTGGGGCATAAAAAACCGATCTGACATGATCAAGAAAGAAGGAAACTCCGTGGCAAGGATTGAGAAAAACAAGCTTACGAAGGAAATGATTGAAAAAGCGCTGGCCTGCAAGGACGCCGACGAGCTGATGAAGCTGGCGGAATCCGAGGGCTGCGAGATGACGGCGGATGAGGCCGAGCGTATGTCGCGGAGCTGGCCGACTTCGAGCTGGACGACGCGACGTTGAAACAGGTGGCGGGCGGCGGATGCGGACACTGCTACGGCGCGTGCGACCCGGATTGCGTGGAGAACTGGATGCCGCTTTGAGGAGGTTTTCAACATGGCAAAGATCAAACGAGACGAGATCACGAAGGAACAAATCGAGAAGGCGATGAAGTGCAAGACGGCCGACGAGTTGTTGGCGACGGCGAAAGCGGAGGGCTTTGACCTGACGAAAGAAGAGGCCGAGGCGTATATCGCGGAGTTTGCCGACGTGGAGCTGGACGACGAGGCGCTGAAAGAAGTGGCGGGCGGCGAGACATGCTGGACGCTGAAATGCCATAAGCATAAAAAACCCTGCCCTAACTTCTGCTCCATAGCCGAAGCTTGACGACGCCACCGGCCCTCCCGGTCCGGGCCGTCGCCATCACCCCGCGGGTGTGAACCGCCGCCAGGCTGAAGCCATACGAACGGCGGGCGATTTCCGCGCTCCTGTGCCCTGTGATGGATGGCTGTCAAAAAATCCGTATCAGACATTGAAATACTCCCCTTATGCCGACAGTGAAAAACAAAACTGTTGCCATGAGGGGAGTTTTTTACAGTATGGCTTTTGGCCGGGGCGAATCACCGGCTTTCGGGGCGGAGATGATTGTCCGCCCCGCGCCTTCCTTTTTCCTTTTTCCGTCAGGTATGATATACTACAGTTGTTTTTCTATGCCATTGTTTTTCCCATCTTCTCTCACAGAAACGAGGTCATTCACCATGAGTCTGGACGGCTTTTCCCTGCGCCGCCTGGTCCGGGAGCTGGACGCCGCCCTCGCGGGCAGCCGCGTGGACCGGATTTCGCAGCCCAATAAGCAGACGATTCAGATTGCCCTTCGCCAGCCGGGGGAGAATCATCTCCTGACCATCTCCATTCACCCGCGTTTCCCTGTCCTTTACCGGCCGCCGGCGCCGCTGGAGAACCCGCCGGAGCCGCCTTCCTTCTGTATGCTGCTCCGCAAGCAGCTGGAGGCGGGGCGCGTCGCCGCCATCCGGCAGCAGGGGCTGGACCGGGTCGTCGTTATCGACATTGACTGCCTGGCGGCCGGGGGCCGCATCGTCACCAGGTCCCTGGTGGCCGAGCTCATGGGGAAGTACAGCAACCTCATCCTGGTCCAGGACGGCGTCATCATCGACGCCCTGCGCCGGGTGGGGGCGAATTCCAGCCGGGTGCGGCTGGTGCTGCCCAATAGCCCCTACGAGCCGCCGCCGGACCGGGGCCAGCGGAACGTGCTGGAAACATCGCCGGATGAGATTGCCGCCGCTCTGAAAGGGCAGGACGGGAAGTCGCTGGCGTCAGCCCTCAGCGGCGTCTGTCAGGGTTTCGGTCCGGTGACGGCGCGGGAGGTCGCTTTCGGCGCCGGACTGGCGGCCGATATGCCGGTGACGGCCCTCGATGAAGCCGATCTCGCCTCGCTGGTGACCTCGCTGCGGGAGACCGTCGCCGCGCTGGAAGACCCGGCGTCCCGCCCCTGCCTCCTGCGGGACGACAGCGGCAAGCTGTTGGCCATGGCCGCTTTCCCGCTGCACTATCTGACCGGGGGCGAGACCGAGGACTTCCCGGATATGGATCATCTGGCGGCCCGGGCGGAAAAACTGCTGGCGTCCTTCGTGCCGCCGGACAAGGAACGGTTCCGCAAGCTCCTGAAAAACGAGCTGAACCGGGCCCGGGGCAAAGCGGAAAAGCTGCGGGCGGAGCAGCAGATGGCGGAAACCGCCGAAAGCGTCCGCGTTCTGGCTGACACGCTGATGACCTACCAGTACCAGCTCAAAGACCACGCCGACGAGACCGTCACCCTGCCCAACCTCTATGAGCCGGAGGGAGAACCGCTGACAATTCCCCTCGACCGGCGCCTGACTCTCCAGCAGAACGTCCAAAGCTACTACCGCAAGTACAACAAACTGAAGCGGGCCCAATCGCTGCTGGCGGAGCAAATCACCGCCTGCGAGACGGAAATCCGCTACCTCGGCAGCATCGAAGCCTCGCTGGAAGTCTCCGCCAGTCTGGCGGAGCTGGCGGAAATCCGCGAGGAGCTCATCGCCGGCGGCTGGCTCCGGGAGAAAGCGAAGAAGAACCGCGGCGAGAAGCCCTCGCGCCCCTTCCATTTCCGGACGCCGGAGGGGGCCGAGATCTGGGTGGGCAAGAACAACGCTCAGAACGACCGTCTGACCTTCCATACGGCGCAAAAGGACGACATCTGGCTCCACACCAAGGATATCCCCGGCTCCCACGTGATCCTGCGGGCACCGGACGGCGCCCCCACCGACGATATGCTGCGGCTGGCCGCCGAACTCGCCGCCTGGTTCAGTCAGGCCCGGGGTTCCTCCAAGGTGCCGGTGGACTACACCCCCTGCCGCTTCGTCAGGAAACCCTCGGGGGCCAAACCCGGCTTCGTCATCTTCACCAACCAGAAAACCCTTTACGTGACGCCCGAAGAAGCCGCCCTCGCGCCGCTGCTCCGGCAGGCGGAACCCGGACAGGACAAAACGGGGCTGCCGCGCCCGTGACGCGACAACCCCTTTTTTCCTTCGCAACGCCGGAATCGCTGCGGACAGCGCCCGTATCCACGCCGCTGCGGGCGGCCCGGAGCACCCCATAACAAAAGCCGCCCGGTCCTCATGGGAGCGAGCGGCTCTTTCATGTGTTTTCAGGGAAACGCGCCTCCGGCCCGACGTCTGCCGGTCAGCGGATGATGCTGGTTCCGTTCTCTCTGTCGAAATTCGCCCAGAACTGCGAACGGGAAATAACGGCGCCTTTTTTATCGGTATAGGTGTTCTTTTTCTTGAGGCCGCCTTTGTCCTTGAACCCGGTGTACCCGATATTGTGGAATACGTCCCGGACCGCCGAACAATCGACGGAGGACTCCAGAAGGCCGCGCTTGTAAAGCTCAAGGGCATCTTGCGTCGTTTCCAGAATAGTTCCGCCGGATACCTGCTCCAGATCCTCTACGGAAATCTTCTTGTCATCCAGGTTGCTCTTCTCAGCCATTTGAACCATCCTTTCCTTTTCTGCTCCGCCGAGGAGCCGTTGTTTTGTTTTCTGCCCACAGCCTGCGGCAGAGACGAACGCGGTACAGGATTCCTGCCATAACGTTTTCCATCTTAAAACGGCAATAACCTGTGTATGATTTCATTATACAACCGCCGGCAACCGTTGTCAACCGCCGGTTTCCCGCGTTTTTTGGACGTTTTTACGGCGCTTCCTGGTACTGCCGGAAATTCCTCAGGATCACGATGGGCGTCTTTTCCGAGCCGTTGCCGAAGGGATTGTCGATCAGCGCCCGGGAAACCTTCTCCGAGATCAGGCCCGCCGTATGGGCCACCACGAAGGCCCGCTTGAGGTCATTGGCGTCGAGGATGGCGGCGCCGAAGCAGCCGACCCGCTCCCGGACCTGGTCCACGACCTTCTGCGGCTCCCGGGGGCCGAGGACGATGTGCTTGTCGTAGGGCGGCATGGTGCCGGTCACGTCGTCGATGAGCCGCGCCTGCTCGCCGGCCAGATTGTAGAACATCCCCGCCTTGCCGAGGAAGCGCGCCAGAAAGCCCAGCGCCATCGACACCACGACCCGCGGCGTCCCCACCTCGTTCAGCAGCACCTGCATCCCGTGGGGCGAGGCCAGGCTCCCCTCGTCCTTGAAGAAGCGGCAGAGCACCTGGGCCGCCAGCGAGTAGTCGAGTTCCTCCGGCCGCACGATGTTGCCCTGGGTGACGGCCACCACGCTCTCGGCCACCGTCACGATGTCGTCGGGGCCGGCCTTGCCCTTCGTGTAATGCACCATGGCGTCCACGATGTCGTCGTTATGGGTCAGGATTCGCGTCGGCACCGGCACTATCTCCATCGCCGGCCCGTTTTTCCCGTCAGTCATAGCGCCGCGTCACCCCCGCCAGCTTCGTCAGTTCGTCCGCCGTCAGCTCCGTCCGCACCTTGCGGAGGCGCCAGGGCCGGCGGCTGAGCTCGGTGAAAATGATGTCCAGCGGCAGGTCCACCATGCGGCTCAGCGCCTCCTCGATGGTCAATCCGCGCCGCGCCGTCAGCGTCACCACCAGCCGAATCTCCAGCGTCTTGCCGGGCGGCACCAGCGACGCCTCGAAGTAATCGTCCTCCCGCGGCGTATCCGCCAGCTCCGCCTTGGCCCGGGCCTCGATGCCGTCGTACTGCTCGAATGGCAGCTGCGGCCGCACCAGGCAATCGACGATGGTTCCGTGCTGCCGCCCCGTGTTCTCGAAGGGGACGACGCAGGACAGCGTCAGCGATTTCTCCGTCCGCGCGTCCACCGCGAAGGGCGTGCGGTCCGCCAGCCGGACGACGAGCCGGCTGTTTCCCTGCACCGTGACGAGCAGGAAAAAGAGCAGGGCCCCCGCCGCGATGAGCAGCAGAATCCCGCCTAATATCGTAATCAACCTTCCCGGCCTCCCTGTTTCAGTCTTCCAGCCCCCGCGCCAGCTTCTCGTAATACTTCGCCGGCAGCCGCGTGATGCGGCCCGTCTCCTGGCTCGTAAACACGTTCTGCGAATGGCCTGTCACCAGCACCGCCTCGTCCGAAGCCCGCAGGATGCGGTAGTCGAAGGCCATCTTCGCCTTCGTCAGCGCTGCCGGCGTCGTCTCGATGATCAGGACGTCGTCGAAGCGCCCCGGGTTCACGAACTTCGCCGTGACCTCGGTGATCGGGAACAGATAGCCGTCCTCCATGAGATCGTCCAGTGTGATGCCGCAGAGCCGCAGGAATTCCACCCGCCCGATCTCGAACCAGCGGATGTAGTTGGCGTGGTGGATGACGCGCATGGCGTCGGTATCGTAGAAATTCACCCGGTGCTCCACCCGTGAAACCAAGCTCTCCGCCTCCTCTCAAACGCTTGTAGTGTATGTTGAAAAAACGCGGTGAAAGTCATCGTACGCGCTGCGAGTAAGTACCCGGGGCAGGGAGCGTCGATTCTCCCTGCCCCGCGAAAAACTCTTACAGCGTTTCCAGCAGCGCCCTGGCCCGCGCCAGATAGTCCCCGGGCCGGCATTCCTCTTTCTCGCCGGTCCGGCGCACCCGGAGCTCGATGACGCCGCTCTCCACCGCCTTCGGGCCGATGGTGACCCGCAACGGGTAGCCGATGAGGTCGGCGTCCTTGAACTTCACGCCGGCCCGCTCCTTGCGGTCGTCGAG